>ORJL010594590.1_pt1 | contig 18167 bp, 13 predicted proteins | sample 1779941 | NCBI WGS metagenome assembly ORJL01 (sample SAMEA104232317, study PRJEB22302) | groundwater metagenome | biome: forest; feature: aquifer; material: groundwater | place: USA | collected 2011-08-07 | depth 5.8 m | reverse complement strand
GGCTTTCTAACTTCTCAACAGTTAGAAAAGGCTAAGCAGCTAACCCAAGAGAAGGGCATTGGCCTGTTGGACGTGATTCTGTCCCAGGGAATGGTGGCCAGGGAGACACTGACCACTGTTCTGAGTTTCCAGCTGAGAATCCCCATAGTTGATCTGAGGCATGTGCAAGTTGATGCACAGGCCGTTCGCCTCATGCCGGAGGACTACGCCCAAAAACACAAGGTTCTTCCGGTTGGATTTGATTCTGACGGCTCATTGAGAGTGGCCACTGCGACTCCGCACGACTTTCAGCTGTCGTCTGAGATTTCTTCCATTACTGGTAGGCAGACTAAGTTCGTCTTAGCGCTGGGTGGAGAACTGGATGAGCTGATAAGGCATACCTATGCCTCTACTGCCGCGGCCGCCCCAAAGAAAGAGGCTCCTTCAAGGGGAGAGTCTGAGACGGTAGTTGGTAGGGCTACTGCTATTGTGCCGACCGCGGCCCCACAGGCCGGTGGATTGCTGGGCCAAGACGTTTCTCAGCTTCCGGCTGTCCAGGCAGTTGAAATGATCACGTTGCAGGCTCTCAAACGTCAGGCATCGGACATTCACCTTGTGCCCACCAGCGATTCCAGCAAGGTGCTCTTCAGATTAGATGGAGAGCTACAGCATGCTATTGCCCTGCCAATGAGCTTACATGAAAGTATGATTTCAAGGATCAAAGTTCTTGCTGACATGGACATCTCTGAGAAAAGAAGGCCCCAGGACGGAAGTTTCAGCCTGAAATTCGGCGAGAAAATGGTGGACTTTCGCGTGGCTACAATAGGGACTGCCTGGGGTGAAATGATGGTGATTCGCGTCCTCGACAGGGCCGGCGGGCCGCTGAGCCTGGAGGACCTGGGTCTTGAGTCCACCTCCCTACACATCTGGAGGCAGTTGCTGGGTCTACCCTATGGAATGGTGCTTGTTTCAGGCCCTACAGGGTCTGGTAAGACTACCACTCTCTATGCTTCAGTTGCGGAGCTTATTAAGGAACGCGGAAACATAATGACCATAGAAGACCCAATCGAGTATAGGATGGAAGCGCTCAACCAGATCGAAGTGAACCGGGCAGCTGGCGTCGACTTTCCTACTGGTTTGAAATCCATAATGCGTCTGGACCCTGACGTCATACTGGTCGGCGAGATTAGAGACGCCGAAACCGCCAAAACAGCCGTGGATGCGGCCCTGACTGGCCACCTCGTGCTTGCGTCCATTCACAGCAACGACGCAGCTTCGTCCATAGTCCGCTTGCTTGACTTGGGCACTGAGCCTTATCTCGTAGCCACTGCAGTCGTTGGCGCGCTGGCCCAAAGGCTGGTGCGGAGATTATGCGTTCATTGCGCCATCGTCAGCGACGTGAGCGCCACTGAGTCCATGGTGTATGAGCAGGAGATGCAGGAACCTGCGTCTGGAATAAAAATAACGCGTGGATGCAACTACTGCGGTCAAACAGGCTATGCGGGACGTATTGGAGTGTTCGAGGTCTTGTCAGTCAGCGAGAACATCAGAAAACTCGTATCCTCCAACGCCAGCGGCCAGGAAATCAGGGCAGTGGCCCTTGCTGAGGGGATGATTCCTCTGCGCCGGGCAGGTATGTTGCTGGCTAAGAGTGGCACTACAAGTGTGGACGAGGTGATGAAGAAGGTCTTCTTCATCGAGTAGCGACGTCTTGAAGTCGCCTCTGGACTTGGTTGCAAGGAATGGGCTATGGCTGTCAGGTATGTGGCTTACAACTGGCTCGGCCAGAAGATTGAGGGTGTTCTTGACACCGACTCTGAGAAGGCGGCATACGAGCTTTTGGAAAAAGAGAGCCTTATAGCCTATAGTGTCCATGCGGTCAAACGTCGCCGCACGCTTGTAGAGATGGCTCCTTCTCTTTACAAACCAACTACACGTGACCTGACGGAATTCTCGCAACAGATTGCTTCGCTCCTTCGCTCGGGTATTTCGCTGAGACAATCCTTGATTGTCATTCGGGATCAAACTAGGAGCCCAGGATTGAAGATGGCCTTAGCGAAAGTGGTCGAAGATATTGAATCTGGAATGGCATTTTCCGATGCCTGCTCTAAACATCAGTCAGTGTTTCCAAGCTTCTACTTGCGGCTATTGAAAGTGGGAGAAGCCACCGGCAACATTGCTCCGACCATGGAAGAGCTGTCAACTGCCCTTAAGAAACGCGCTCAAGTGGTTGCCAAGGTAAGAAGAGCGTTAACCTATCCTATTTTAAGTTTGATAGTCGCGGCCATCGCTTCTGTGGTATTGATAACGTATTCTTTACCCCCTTTGGTCAAACTGCTGGCAGAGTTCGGCGGTCAACTTCCTTTTGCCACCAAGGCGCTGATAAACATATCCGCATTTTTTGAGGTAAACGGTCCTGTGGTGCTCGCTGGAATGGTAGGCGGGTTCGCACTGTTTTTCCTTTACACACTAACCCCTTCAGGGGCGAAAAACAGGGATCGCCTTCTCTTAAAAACACCAGTCATTAAGAAGGTGTTGGTCAGCAGCAATATGTTCACTTTAACTGCGTCATTCGGTTCATTGCTAAAGGCTGGCGTATCTTCCGTGGATGCTTTGAAGTTGACCGAAGAAAGCATAACCAACATTATCCTGCGCCAGGAAGTGAGAAAAGTGCTTGACGACGTTTCCAAAGGGGTAAGCCTCGGCAGCGCCTTCAGGAAACAAGCTGCTTTCCCACCTATCCTTTCTCAAGGTATAGTAACGGGAGAGACCTCGGGCGATTTGCCTGCAATCCTAAATGGAATGGCCGATTATTATGAACAGGAGACGGATCGTGTGATTGGCTCAGCCACGGAACTGATTCAGCCTGCCATCATCATGATAGTGGCTGGCGTGGTCGGGTTCTTAGCCGTCGCAGTTGTATCTGGAATCTATTCTACGATTGGGGCTGCCAAATGAAAGCCATACTGTCAAATTTTCGCATAGGTAGCCGCAATAAAACCGCCAGTACAGCTTCGACCCAACACTGGCGAAACGTGCCTAGAGTCAACCTGCTGGCGAAACCGAAGGACGGCTATTCGAACAAGACCTTGTTAAGGGTGGCCTTGGTGGTGATTATAGTGTTGGGCATATATGTGTCTCTATCCAGGTATCTGCAGCTACAAGATTTTGAAACTCGCACCCGAGATGCTAACTCACAGTTTGCCAGCCTTCAGGGGACGGTTTCTACAAAACAGGATGAACTCAACAGGCTGAAGGAACAGGTGAATCAACTAAGACAGCAGCAAGACACGGTCAAGCAGGCGTATGAGGCATTGAAGTCCGGAAAGATGAACTGGGGAGTAGCCCTTCCTGCGATTTTTGACAACCAGGTTACGGGCGTCGCTCTCACCGGAGTCACATCCAAAGGCGCTGACAAGTTAGAGATTCAGGGAATTGCCTCCGACCAGGCAGCAATAGCCAAATTCCAGTCTGCTTTGGTGAACATGTCGTCAACCCTTGAGCTTCAGAACATGAATGTTAGCCTGCGTGAGGGTTCCTATCAGTTTGTAGCTCAGGTAGCCTTGAAAAAGGAGTGAACTAAGCCAAGTGAAAGACCTGCATCTTAAAGACTTGAAAAGGATTGAGACTGCTGTCATAGCGGCGGTTCTTCTATTGGCTTTGGCGTGGTTCGTATTGAATCAACAGGTTGGGAGCGCCAGGGACGATTATGGCTTAGCCGAAAGAAAGCTAAGCGCTGTAAAAAGTAATTTCAACGTGCTGAATAGCGGCGAAGAGAAAGCGGCATTGGACAAACAACTTCAAGAGTTGCAGGCAGGCCAAAGCTCCGTGGTATTACCTCCAAGGTCAGATGCGCTAAACTTCGGTGCTGAACTTGCCAACTATGTCTCTGACAACAAACTTGCTCTTCAGTCGATGGAAACCAAGGATTCAACAATTGCTTTAGACAAAATACAGCGCCCGGCCATTGCATATTCTGTTGTGCTCACTGGGGGCTCGCAGGAGCTGGTGGGAGCACTATCTCTACTGAATAGATTCTCTTCAGCTTCTGTCCAGAGCCTGAGCCTATCGAAAGACAAAGAAGGAACGCAATGGAAGCTGAATCTAAATGTGGCTGTTGTGTACTAGGTTGCGGCTTGTTACGGTAAGGTGCATGTGGAGTTAGACAAGTGAACGAAAGCATTTCAATAGCTATTGAGCATGGCATTGTAAAGATTCTGGTTTGCAACGGGTCACAAATCATTGACCATAAGGTGGTTCTAGCTAACCCACGGTTCTTCAGGGAAGGACTCATAAACAACTCAACTAGAATAGCCGCCATAGTAGAGACCACTTTGGCTGAGATGAAGGTGGGGAAGGGCCAGAAGACTAAACGCGAAGTTATCTGTGCATTGCCGGGGTTTCAAAACACTCTCCGTTACATGTCGTTACCAAAGGCATCCGGGTTGGACCCCAAAGTAGTGATTCCAAGAGAAGCTAAGAGATTGATGGGCATATCCGCAGAAACGTCCCATGTTTTGTGGCACAGATTGCCTGATAGTCTTGATTTGACAAGATGGGTTGTAATGTCTGCCACAAGGCGTTCAACAGTTGCGATATTGGAAACCATCGAAAAAGCCGGGTTAAAGGCCAAAGCCATTGACATGCGGGCGTTTGCACTGGCTAGAGTGGTAAACCAGCCAGACGCAGTGGTGGCGTGGGTGGCCCAAGAAGGATGCGAGATAGTCATAATCAGAGATTCAACTCCATTAGGACAACAGAGCCAGTTTTGGGGCGCCGAGCCAATGGAGGGGACCGTACTGGCTGACAGGCTTAGCCAAATGGTTGAGCAAACAATAGTTACCCATGATAGGAACAACCCCGAAGTCTCTATATCCGAAGAAGTTCCTCTGTACATTACAGGCTCGCCAATTGCAAGAGAGCCAGATGTAGCCTCAAGGGTCGCCGACAATCTGGGTCGCGCTTTGGGACACATCGAAGCGCCAATAGACGTACCTCCGGACTTCCCAATTCATGACTTGATAGTAAATGTAGGGCTTTGCCTCAGGGAGATATAGCGTAATTGGCATGGCAAGATTTGCAGCGCTAGTTCTAGATCATTGATGAAGCCAAAATAGACACACACCACGTCATGATGGGGAAAGCCAGAACCATCTTCTAGTCATTTCCAACGAAGAAATTGACAACTCTCAAGGATTCGGGGAACAGATCGTGGCGAAAAACATTGTCGAGGCAGGGGCACGTAGGGGCGCGAACCGCGTGAACTCGGACCCCCTGGACCACTACGTTGGAGCTCTTCTTGTATCCCTGGCTGTGTTTCGATTCTTCTCATACGCTATGGCCATCGGTCTTCTCTACGTGGTACAGCAGGACTCCGAAGCCACCCTGCTCCTGAACTCCCTGGTAACTTTGGTGGGCTTGTACAACATCGCAATTATTGCCGTCAGGTTTAACCCTGCAAAGCGTTCGCCGGTTTTGAATTGGCTTGTTTTGACAGCGGACGTGGCGATGTGCCTACTCTTGGTGCTCACTACCAAGGGACTGGACAGCGCGTTTTTGATCTATTCCCTCGCTCCCATCCTGACTGCCAGTCTGTTGTTGGACATGAAGTATGCAATGGCGCTTGCAGTGTTAATGGCAGGAGTGGTAACAGGCGCTCACATTCTAGGAGGACTGCCAGTTGGAGGCTTGCCCTGGATCTTAAGCCTGAACTATTTGGCATTTGCACTTCTATATTCACTAGTATGTCTGCTGGCGGCATATCTACCCTCTCTCGCCAACCTGAACTGGCAAAGCAGGGTGAGAGTCCAGATGGCTGCAGCAGAACGCCAGCGTCTGCGAAGAGAGATTCACGACAATGTAGCCCAGACACTGGCCTTTCTATCGTTGAAGATGAAACGGGCAGAAGAAAAGAGCTCTGAGTCGAAAGCCGCTCTCAGTGCCAAGGACATTCGTGGGATAACTCAGAGCATAGAAAGAGCGTATATGGCCGTACGTGACTATTTGGATGGTACAGACGACGCCATCTCTGGCCTACCTCTATCGGCTAGACTTGCTGGAGTTGTGAAAGAGTGGAAACAATATGTCTCAAGCACAGTAGAAATGAAGCTGACGGATGAATCATTGGGTCTTACACCTCAACAAGAATATCAACTGCTCCAGATAGCACGTGAGGCACTGGCCAATGTTGGCAAGCATGCCTCGGCGACCCGAGTCAGGTTGACGCTGGCCAAAGGCAAGACTGGAATCGTGCTCACAATCAAAGATAACGGCGTGGGATTTTCCGAGTCGAGGCCCAGAGGCCACGGGATGAATATAATGGAGGAACGGGCAAGAATGGTGGGAGCTTCTATTACCGTTGCCAGCATTCCCGGAGAAGGAACCGAAGTCGTAGTTAAAGTGCCTTAGAAGAGAGGTGGTGAAATTTATGGCGCCTATTCGAGTAATGATAGTAGATGACCACGACCTCTTTCGAAGAGGCCTGGCAGATGTTCTTGAAGATGAGTCCGACGTTCAGGTCATAGCCCAGGCCAGGAACGGAAAGGAAGCCATCAAGGAAATTGCCGCAAAAACGCCCGACGTTATCTTTATGGACCTTAACCTGCCGGAGCAAAGCGGCATCGAATTGACAGCGTTCATAACCCAGAAGTGGCCGCATATGAAAGTCTTGGTGCTTACTGTTTCAGAGGAGCCTTTGGACCTGCTTGATGCGCTTCGAGTCGGTGCTATGGGCTATGTATTGAAGACTGCAAAGCCTTCCGACATACTTGATGCCCTGCGCCAGGTAAATCAGGGATGGGTCGTCATTTCTCCAAGCATGGCGCCTCGCTTTCTCGCTGATTTTGCACACTCTTCTAGCGCTCCCAGGTCTCCAAGGGGTGGAGGTGGTTCAGAGTCAATTGGTGAGCAGCAATTGACTCTGAGAGAGCAGGAGATTCTAAAACACGTTGCCAGAGGCCTGTCAAATGCGGCCATTGCGGAGGCTCTTGTAGTGTCGGAGAACACGGTAAAGACGCATATCAAAAACATACTCGGCAAGCTGCAGATGAAAAATAGAAGCGAAGCTGCCGCCTACGCTGCAAGAATGGGCATTCTGGACTCCTAGAATTAGCGAACTGCGCCTGTGTTTGGCGCTAGAGCCGTCTGGTTTCTAATCAGTGCTCGTCTGGATCATTGCCTTCTAGCCCTCTAGCTATTCCTCCTTACAAGCCTCATTCCAGGGACTTGCTGACCTCTCCAATCATCTCTAATCATCCTTTTATCACCCGAAATGATGATGTGTCGAAAGCTTAACCATATGAGAATAGCTTCAGTGACTAGAGCAACTCAGAACCGCATAGCAGAGCCAAAGGCAAATCGGGGGCATTTGTGGGAATAAGGTTAGGTGCAATAACAGGTAGGGGCAAGGGTTTCACCCTTATTGAACTGCTTGCCGTAATGGGTATTCTGGGCGTTTTGGCAGCCATAGTGTCAGGATCTGTTGGAGGCTTCGGTCCAAAAAGCCAGGCGGCAAGGCTGGCGGGAGATGAAGTGACCGTTGGAAATGCCACTGACCAGTTCTATAACGATGCATACCCCCAGAGTTACCCCGTCGTGAGTTGGGATGCGACTCAGGCTGCTCTCAAGTCCTCAGCAGGTGATTTGGGGATTAGGCTTTTGGACATGGATGCAAGATTGCCGGGGAATCCGTCGAAATCGTTTGTGCCTGACTATTTGAAAGACATACCTAACTCCGCTTCCCTGGTGAGCTGGCGCATCGACCAGAAGACAGGCAGAGCGTTCTTTGCACAGGACGGGTCCTTGCTGGTTCCTCCTTCCGACGCTCGTCTGGGTGTTTCAACGGACATAACAACAATAAATACCATAAGCAGCTATACCCTTACTCTGAAGGTCAAAAAGAACCAGGCCGCGACCAAGACGTTGAAAATCCAAATACCAAGGGGCTATAGCATAGGAGGGCAAGCACTTTCGTCAGGGGTAACGTTGGGAAATCTAAGTGGCTCATTTGACACAGACAATCCCTGGGACACTGGGCAGACAATATCCTTCACGGGTACGCTCAAGTCAACAGGCTCTGCCAACTCCTGGACACTGGACATACCATACGATACGAACTTCTCGCCTTCAGGATCTTTGAACAAATATTTCAAAGACGTAGGCTCCTCGACACGACGTCACACGGTAACTGTAATCCCGCCGACGGCGGATGCCAACGGACTTCTAACAATAACCATGGATCGGGCAACCGACCCAGACCAAAACCAGGCAACCGAGACCTGGGTGCTGACCATAAGCGGCAGCATAAGTTCTGGCGGCTCTCTTCTGACCATCGTAAAGAATCCTGCCACTGCCGGAGTCTACCGCTGGCTGACAGAACAGCACAGCATAGTCAATTTGGACGGTATCGACGAGAGCGTGACTGGCAACCAGTCAGTTGTAATCAAATAGATATTGAAACACCAACTACCAACAGGAGGAGGTCAGCATAAAAGATTTGGAAACATACATCAAATAATACTTAGCTAAAGAAAAAAAGTGACATAAAATTACATTCTCAAAGAAAAGGGAGGAAAGAAATGAAAGGTTTAGGAATCAGGTCGAATAAGCAGAAGGGTTTTACACTAATTGAGTTGACCATCGTCATGGCAATCATTGCGGTACTGGCAGCCGTCGTGTTCCCAACGGTCACTGGATTGACATCCAGAAGCAGGTCGTCAGGCCAGACCCAGGACATGAACACTGTTCAGAATGCCGCGAACACTTACCAGAGCGAGTCGAGCACCAGCAAATGGCCCACCAGTGCCTCCGATGCAGCGATTGGTACTACTGGCGCTCTGGCGTCATCGACGTGGTCCGCTGGGTCTCTACCCACTGGAACTGGCCCTACCGGCAGCGGCACTTTAGCCAGCCCGTACACGTTCAGTGCCATCGATATAGCTGAGATAAACTTCACCGCTTCTACAACCGTCAGCGGCAGCACAAAGACCTTTTACAGTGATTACTTGAAGAGTCTTCCCGGTCGTAGCACTGACACGATTACTGTCGCGGGAAGCGGTACATCCAGCACCTTTAAGGTCAAGAAGCAGGGCAGCGAAGTTTGGATCAAGATATCCAACAACGCCACAGGCTCCATAGATTTCAACGCATGGACCCTTGACCCGAAAGGAAACGTCTGGGTGTTTGTTGACCAGGACAGCTATTAAAGCGATAATGAACCAAAGTGTTGCTGCAGGTCCGGTCTTTACGGCAGCTACAAGCGAGGAAAAGACAATGCTTAAACATAATTATCAGAATACCACAGAAAAACTGCGCAGGAGCGAAAGGGGGTTCACCCTCATTGAGATCGTTGTTGCGCTGGTCATAGTAGGTATCATGACTGCCGTAGCCGTTCCTCTGCTGTCCAAGTTCACAGGCAATGCCAAGGAGCGGGCCTACAACAACGATACCCAAGCTATCCAGCAAGCGGTGGACGGCTTCTACACTGCCGTTGACAACACCAGGTACACTGGTAAGAGGCAGTACCCAATATTGGGGGCATCTAAGACGGGTGGCACATTTGCCCAGCCCGATGCCGGTGCTGTCGCTACTGTGGTTACCATTACAGGAAACCCTCTTGGCGGCTCGGAAGGTGGACAACCTACGTGGGTTGACGACAATGATGGGGTCAGGGAGGCTGGTGAAGAGGTGCTTAACGACGAGGACACTGCCACAACAACCGCTGGCTGGTTCGTAGCACAGGTGACCAGAGGGGGCACGACATACATTGTCGACACAAGAGACTATTTCATTAACTTTGAGAGCATTGTAACAGGTGGATTCATGGACCAGATACCTGAGTCGGCGTCGCCAGACAATAAGCCCACTGGCTCCTCATTGACGTACAGCGGCTCATATAGCTGGTACGTGGCCAGCAACGGTAAGGTCAAATCTCTCTTCTACTTCTTGCCCACCACGGCTAACACCGGCTATCAGGACGTCTACCCGTAACTGAATAAAGCACACTCTGATATTAGAAAGGCCCGCTGTAATGCGGGCCTTTCTAATATGCTTAATCTTAACAGAGAAGTTGCGGTGCAATTTCAAGGCTGTTGGCCAGTCGGAACCTGACTTTGAATGGCTTCCGAAAGGTGCTCGGCGGCTTTCTCTTTGTTTCCTATTGAGTCGTATAGCTCATACAAATGCCTGTGAATTGGCCCGGCATATTGGCCCTTTGGGCTGAGCATGAGGCTTCGTTCGAGGGAGTCTATTGCGGGTTGCGTCTGATTTGTTCGCCGGTAAACCACACCGCGAGCAAAGGCGCTGGAGGCTGCCATGCCTGGATCTTCTGAAGGCTCGAAAAGCGAGTCCGCGATGTCCAGATGTTGAAGAGCTTTGTCGTTGTCGTTGTGAGTCAGATAGGCGAATGCAGTCGCTATGTGGGAAACTGCATAGTGAGGCAGCAGACTCACCATAGTCTCGTACTGCAAAAGAGATTCCTCATGAACATTCGGAACGCCGAGTTTTGCAAGATTGAGTTTCGCCTCAGCAGCCGCAAACTGGGAGTCTGGATTGTAGGGGTTCAGGTCGGCGGCAAAGCTATCATTCTCATAGGCTCTCGTGGCCGTTATCATCTGTCCCACTGGGTCCTTCGTTTCGTCGCTTATGCGTCTGTACATGCCTCCAAGGAAAAGGTAGTAGTCGGCCACGTCCGGCGCTTGTGAAGTCGCCTGGGACATCCTGTCTAGTGCTGCGTTGATCTCCTTCGCATCATAGGCTGTCAAGGCCGATTTGGCTGTTGCGGCGGCAAGCCCATAATTGACAACCTTCACCCAAAGGAAGGCGCCGAGGATGACAACTACCAACACCGCCAGAGCGCCACGTACTATAGTCCAGCTTCCTTCGGCCTGGCTTGAAAGATGATCGACGGCCTCAATCTCAGGATCTCTGGCTCTCTTTATCGAAGGCAGTTTTACAAAAACGGCGAAGAGGACAACCAGAACAACGAGGTCGGCCACTCGCGGTATGCCCACCATCATTTCCGTGCCCCTTCCGACGAAGATGGCGAGCAACCCGAACAAGAGGATTCGCTGAGACGATAATTGGTTTCCCGCCTGCGGTGCTAGCAATTGCCTCAATCCGTTCATGAAGACAGCAAGCATCAAGCAAAGGATGACCAGCAGGCCCAATATCCCTGTCTCAACTGCTATACCTATCAGGACATTGTGGGCTTCATAGGCGAAAACAGCAGTTGCCTGAGGGTCGCCGCGTAGCGGGAACACAAACCTGAACATGTCCGGCCCGTATCCAAGGATCTGGCGAAGCCACGGCATTGGATAGTCTTGTCCCTCAAACCAGGGCCGCTCCTTGACCAACTGCCGGGCGGATTTCCAGTCCTGCAATCGCCCTCCGAAGCCTCCTCCTGCAACCTCTGGGTACACAGAGACCGCGCGCTGGAAGGCTGACAACTCCGGAGCGCTCTCAGTTGGCGTGGGTACTCCCTGACTATCTGAGGTCGTGGGGCCTCTAATAGATTCTGTCAGGAAAGAGATTCCAGCGTCCAACGTTAACGAAACTACGACCAGTGCTGCTGCTGTCAGGAGATACTTACGCTTAGAAAAGAAAAGCAAAAGGATGAAGAACGCAACCAGCCCGAACACAAGTCCTACCCACGGCCCGCGGCTGAAGGTGTAAACCATGCCCAGCATCTGGATGCCTAGTGAAGCCGCAATCGCCGCCAGCGGCACAAGAGATTTCGCTCGATTTCGGAGCATGACCCCCGCGGACAGTGTGGTAATCATGCTCATGATGAGAAGTGCGCCTGCGAAGATTGGGTTCCCTAGCGTAGATTCCGATCTTCCTGCCTGGGAGCTGGCGTCACCAAGGATGGGGTCGATTCTGAAATGCTGTAGTATTGCGTACGCGCCCACCACGGTACCAGCCAGCATAATGGTTACCATCAGGCGTTTTATCTGGGCCCATGTTCTCAAGTGAGTCGCCACGACTGCGAATAAGATGGCGTATGACATCAGCATGTATAGGCTATAGCCGTCCCTGTCTATGCTGCGTCCCCAGATGCTGACGCTGGATGACGTGGAAAGCAAGCTGGCTACCACATTGACCAGCAAGTAAGCGCCAAGCGAAATAAACACCCATCTCATCGGATGATTCCACAGCCTGGCCCAGATAACCTTTAGGCGAAGGCCTTCCGACTGCAGCCTGTGCCTGCTGGCCAGCAGCAGAAGCTCCAGCAGCCACAAGGCGAACATAACGACCACGATTGCGTGGAAAAGCGTAACCTTAGCAATCTCAACATAACCTAGCATCGCGCCAGGCGGCATAATGAAAAGAGGGACGGCAAATACGGCCAACAGCCAGAAGAACTCCAGCGCCAGGGCAATATAACTTCTAGCCCTTTCGCCGGCGGTTTTGGTGGGCAGTGCTAAGACGTCGTTTGGAGTTGACTGCTGCATATCATTAATACTGCTCATTAATACTGCTTTCGCTTTAGGCTATCAAATTCTGGCGCTTCCAACAATCCAATTTGCGGGTATCACCCGTACAATCACTCAAAAGGGTGATGTGCGATTGTTTCCGATGATGAATAATATGTTGGGTTATCATATCCATTTGGCGTCCATAAGTCTGGTTAAACAGGATTGATGCCTCATTCTTGCTTTTAAAAGTTAAACTAACATGTGTACAATAGTAGCGAGGAATTGGTGCCACAAAAGAAAGCGTCACAATGAGATTCAATTGGATACGCAGACTCTGGGGAAAAGAAGGCGGATTCTCTCTTTTTGAGACTTCAGTCGCAGTCCTAATTCTAGGAACTGTTGGTATATCAGTGGTAGTGACCTTTGGTATTACTTATAGATCGGCTGCCAGGGCGGAAGAAAGTGTTACGCTGGCTCAGTTGATTCGGGCCCAGATAGAGACCATTAAGCAGGCTCCTTTTAATGCCGACGCCTCTCAATACCCCTCCATATCCGACATACCTGAAGGATTTACTGTAATCTGGACATCTACGGATGCCGGTCTTTCTTACGCCTATCCTGTCCCTGCACCCACCCCAGTTACCAACGTGGTCCAGAAGATCACTGTGACGGCCCAAGGAGACTTTGCCCAAATGAGCATGGACTTTTACAAGCTGAGGATGCCTTGAAGACGCTAAGAAAGCAGAGCGGGTTCACTCTTCTGGAGATGTCAGTCGTTCTTGCTGTGCTCAGCATCATTATGGTTCCTATTGTATCCATAATTGCCAGTCAACTGCGCGTGCCTGTTAAGATACTGAGCGAATTGACGGCATCTCAACAGATACAGAACGCCAGCGTTCTGATTACGGACGACGCGTCAGTTGCAAGGACATTTACTCCTGAGACTGATCCCAACTATGGGACATTTTCTTCTTTCGAGTTTAGTAGTAAATCGCCCATTCCAGTTAATGTGAAGTATTACTGGAGCAACAGCCAAGTCCTGAGAATAGTGGATAGGGGAGGAGAAATTTCACCCCCTCAGGTTGTTGTATCTGGAGTCACACAGTACGGCGATGTGAACTTCCAATACACACCGTCTAGCTGGACTTACCAGCCTGTCCCCAAAACGTGGGCGTACACGCAGGGTCAAGTCAAGGTTTTGGTTGTTACTACGAACGAGGCGGGAGCGGCTTTTCCAGATACGGTCTTCACTGCAAGGCTATCGGCCAATTTGAGACCAGAAATTGATCGTCCTGTGCCTATACCCGGGGGATTGCAGCCTCCGCCTCCACCTGCAAATCAAGTGGGCTTCAGGATTTCAGGTAACCCGAACTTGCTGGTTGGAAGCGTAGTGAGTGGAAGTGGTCAGTCTTTGACTTATGACGACAGCAACTATTATCGAACAAGGGCCACAGGTAGCCCCAGAACAATTACCTGGGAGGCCACCAGCGAAGTCATCGACTACACTACCATAACAGACATTACAGTAGAACTGACTGCCCAGGTGAACTCGACCGGTGTTACTCAGCAGTTATTTGTCTATAATCCCACAGACCCGGCCCACACAAACGGCGGATACGACACTTCACCGGATCAAGCTATTACCTACTCGACCTCCGGCACCGACGTTACGATCATATTCACCTTATCGGCAGATGATGTCGCCTACGTTAACTCTCTGGGTACCAAGGTAGTTACGATTAAGATGAGTATGACCTCAACGTCTCCATTTGACCATTTTGGCGACAAACTGGTGTTTAGGGTTGCCGGCCAGCCATCTGCCACCTTTTCTCGGGACTTCTTGGTGGACACTGAACCCAGTATTGAGACGGGTTTATACGTTTCAGGAGATGTTTCCAGTTTAGCTGTAGATGACACCAACTACTACATAAACCAAGAGTCAGGCAGCATCATTCAGTGGAGTGCTGTCAGTGAGGCTATAACTTTGGACACAATCTCAAGCGCAGAGGTATTTTTCACTGCCAGAACGACTAAGGGAGCACCCACCCAGCAGATTTTTGTATTCAACCCAGCTAATGGAGGCGACGGTTACTCAGCCACCCCAGATAGCACTCACACCTACATCTCTATCAATACCGATGCGACAGTGAGCTTCTTCCTGAAGGCTGCCGATCTCACCTACATTAACTCCTTGTTCCCTAGAGAGGTGCGAATAAGAGTAAAAGGTACCGATTCTTCTCCTCAATGGAGATTAGAAGCTGATCGCATTGTTTTCAGGGTTAAACCATAAAGGATTTGTGAATGTTTTTATTATTTCGTATGTCAATAGGTCAGAGAGGGCAAGTCCTCAATTTAGCCCTTATCATGACCGTCCTGAGTCTGTTCGTGGTCGTTTCACTTGCTGCTTTGGGAAGTACAGCGTTTCGCGTGCAAGGAAAGCTTCAAGACCTAACTCATCACTATTACGCTGCTGACGCTTCCATAAATGCCGTCATAGAAGATGCAAAGTTAGGGGCGGATTTAGCACCTTTGCCCCCTAACACCTATACTACACCGTCTATCAGCTTTGGCGAACTTTTACCTTCTGTCTTCATAGACGTGTTAGAGACCCAAACTCTGGCGTCGGTAAAGCCAATAAGCTATGGGCTGGGAAGCAATCCTACCTTAGTCCAAGGCTTTAATCCTCAAGGAGGGTCTTTAGAATTAAGTCAAGACGATAACTCTTATTATTCCGTGACCAGCACAGGAGACCCATCCAGAGTAATATACGAAGTCACTAGCCAAGTTATAGAGTTCCCTACAGTGTCATTCGGAGAGTTCCGTATAATAGCTCAATCCAGCAAATCAAGCACCAAGTCGGAAATTTTCGTTTTCAATCCTAACGATCCCGCTCATACCGATAACGGTTACAATCCACTTCCTGATGTGACAACTATTTTGGAAGCGGCAACCACAGAACAGACTATATCGGTATTCCTGTCAGATGCCGACGTGAGCTATTTGAACTCACTTTCAACCAAGACATTGAAGGTTAAGATAAGAGCTGCCAGGACAGGAGGGTTCAGACTAGACACCGACCAGATTCTCTTTGTTATTTCCGGCATAGTAACAACAGATGAAAGGAACGTGATTGGCAACCCAGTTATTATTTCTGGAACTTTGCAGTCTGGCTCTGGAAATAATTTGGCCCTTGACGACACGTCCTACTACATCGTCAGCAGCGTAACTCCGCAACCAGGCCAAAGCCTAACTGCATATGAAGTTACCAGCGACAACTTTGTGTTTTCGACGTTAGACACAGTGGCGATTCCTCTTGTGGTGCGGAGCGGCGCTGATAATACGACTTTAGAGATGTATGTATATAACCCTACTGACCCTGCCCATACAGACAATGGTTATAGTACTACTCCAGACTTGACAACTGTCATTAGCCTGAAAAATACTGATAAAACAGCTACATTGCAGGTTCCTCAGGCAGATATAACTTATCTAAACACTCTGTCGCCGGTTTCGATGAAGGTTAAAGTTAGAGCCGCAAACTCTACTAATTTCCAGCTTGAATTGGATCTGCTTGTTTTCATAGCCACCAGCACCAGTGCCCCGGCTCAAGTCGTGAGGCAAGTAACACAACAATACATAGACCCCGGTATAAGAAACCCGTACATGGCCCAAATTGCGGCCAAAGAGGGGTACTTGTTAAGAATATATAATATGCACCCTGGTCTAATGAATGTGAATTGGGCCTCTCACACTCCAGCCTTCGGGACTGGAAAGAGCACAGTTCTGGTATTCCGTGGTATTGTGATATCGAGTGGGGCTGTGGTGCCCCCTGGTAGAATAACCAGCAAGCCTCCGTCTCAAGGTAATGACTTAGTTAATGCCACAACCTCAAAGCCTAGCGAAAGCTTTGCCCGGACCGGCTTCGTAGAAGTCGATAGAGGCCTATACACAGTTGTATTTTTTAATGAGTCCTCATCAACATTGATCGCTGAGCCATTTGCCGCCACTGGTGAGAAACAGGACACCTGGATATATGCGCCAGCTTATAAAGATTATCTAGTAGATACTAGGGCAGAGTCGGTGGGTGTAAGGGCCGTCCTACGCCAGATCCCGGGCCCCACGGAGCCGCCGGTTTTTCCATGGGCTACCAATAACATTAACTGGATAGAGAATCTGGTTACAATTCAGTCGTGGGAACCATACGGGGTGCCTCCTGATGAATTGGATGACGACGAAGATGGAATCCAGAACAAGGTGGATGGTACCTTTAGCGGCTCTTTTGTTGATGAAAGCAAGGCTTACTCTAATAATTTCACTGACCAGCATCTGGGAGGCACTACTTCTGGAGTCATTACTAACCGGGCTGGGTTAACACTTCAAGTGAAGGATTCGTCTGATTCCAGCAAAGGGGTCTTAATAAAGGCATTCGGTAGCGGAGGTACGGCGACGGTAGCTGCTTGCAGTGCCACCTGGAACTTTACGAGTGGAACCTCTGCTACGGTGACATGCGTTCCGTGACGGTAGCTGTAGCGCGTGGGCCTGTAGAGATTTTGCCAAACAGTGGATCAGCTAAGATTCAGAACCTCCAACTGGCACCAACGTTTACTCCTGTGACCTGCACCTACCTCTACCTCCCGCTCATACTGGCGAAGTCGAAGTATACGATCCTTAGCCTTGCTTGCCCTCGATTTATCGGGGTCGAACTATGAAACGGCTCACACGCCCTAGACTAACTGGACCAAAGAACAGGAGAAGCTGATACAGAACCACATTTGCCCCATCGGACTATGAGCCACTATGAGCGGTGTGTGCTAAAGGGCTATGGGCTACTCCTTGGCCTTTTTGGTAGCTTTCGGGGCTGGAGCCTTTGTCTCCTTAGGCTGTTCCGGTTCAGGAGTGGAAAACGCCAGCTCTCTGCTTGAATCGACGCAGGCTATAGACGCCACCGAGTCGCCGGACGCAGGCTTCCACAGAATTACGCCTTGCGTACGCCTTCCACGAGGTGGAATCTCCGCAATGCTGGTATGGAATACCTGGGCGTTTTGGGACACCAGGTAAACGTCCTGGTTTGGATTGGCCACCACAACTGCGTCGGCCACAGTGCCTGTCTTGTCGCTTATCTTCAGGGTTTTTGTGCCGGAGCCGCCTCTTAACTGAGTTCGATAGCTCTCGAAGGCGGTCACCTTGCCGTACCCGTGCTTGCTGGCGACCAGCAGGTAGCCGTCGGGGATAACGGCGTCCATCGCCACAATCTTATCGCCCGGTTTTAGCCGCATGCCCTTCATGCCTCCTGCTATCCTGGAGTGAGGCGTCACGTCAGACCCGTGGAAGCGTATCGACTGCCCAGACTGGCTTACCATTATGATGTCGTCGGTGGCCTTGATTGGTCTTACCGATACCAGTTCATCGCTGGGTTTGAGTATCATCATTATCAGGCCGGATTTGCGTATGGCGGAGACGGAGGCCAGCGGCAGCCGCTTCACCAGGCCCTTCCGGGTCGCCATGAAAAGATATGCGTCTGCATCCAAACTTGGCACAGCGATTACAGTGTTGACCTGCTCCCTCTCAGCCAGGCTTATCAGGTTGACTATGGGCACTCCTCTGGACGTGCGGGACGTGTCCGGCCTCAGTTCGAAGGCCTTGAGCGAGAACACCCTGCCTCTGTCCGTGAAAAACAGCAGCGTATCGTGTGTATCGGCGACGAGCAGGTGCTCGATCGGGCCGTTGTCGCCGGTCACCATGCCCACGACTCCCTTGCCGCCTCTGTGCTGGCTC
>ORJL011750913.1_pt1 | contig 18168 bp, 15 predicted proteins | sample 1779941 | NCBI WGS metagenome assembly ORJL01 (sample SAMEA104232317, study PRJEB22302) | groundwater metagenome | biome: forest; feature: aquifer; material: groundwater | place: USA | collected 2011-08-07 | depth 5.8 m | reverse complement strand
TTTCAGTTCACGATTATCGAAGACCAGATGAACAATACGCCGAGGAAAGTATTAGGATTCTTGACGCCCAATGAGGTGTATGAGAAGATTACGAAATCTTCACGTATCCGCTAGTGGTGCATTTCAAGTGCGAATGTAGGATATTGCAATAATGTATATTTTGAACATTATAATTCTTTACATGGCGGCTCCTGCATAGGACAATCTCTTGACTACCTGTCAGGAGACATTAGCATCTATGATGACTTTACTTACATGCAACTTATTGTTCACGAGTATGGTCATGTGCAGGGCAGGAATTCGATTATCATAAATGGAGAAACGGTTAGAATAGATCAGAACTTTGGAAAAATATCATTTGATATGTCTATTACTGATCCCAATACTTATATGTCAAATACCTTTTTGCGGCCAACAGACAACACAGGTGAGTTTATTAGCAATTACGCTAAAACGAATAACGCTGAAGATTTTGCTGAATCGTATTATGCTTATGTAACTGCTGGTAATATCTTCCGCGAACGAGCAAAACTCAATAACTATCTCAATCAAAAATATGAATTTCTAAAAAAATACATTTTTGAGGGACGGGAATATAATACTGGTTCAATTTCAAGCTATTTGAAGTGGTCAGAAACTAATCAGCAATTACCATGGTCTACATTCGCATATATGTATGAAGACCCTGATTGGACTTGGGATTATAAATATTCTTTTCTTGTTCTTGCTTCACCGACGCCGACACCTAAACCAAGACGCACACCAACTCCGACGCCAATTCCAAATCTCCCTCCCACGATCACCACGGATGCGCTCCCTGTCGGACTACTCCGGAGACCGTATCAAACCACAATCACCGCCACTGACCCTGATGTCTCTGATACGCTTACTGCCACGATTACCGGTCTCCCCCCTAAACTCAAAGTAAGTGACTGTAAACAATCAACCACCACGGTTGGCAATCTTATCTGCACCATATCAGGCACACCAACGAAACTCGGAACATTCCCAATTGCTATTACGGTCACCGATTCAGCCAACAACAAAGCTAAGGCTACCCTGAACCTCTCTATTCATATCCGATAGTCCTTTTACAAACGCTTGACACGATTAAAAAGACTCTCTACAGTGATAGAAAGAGGGTATTTATTATATGAATGATCCCGGTGATGTTGTCCCCAAGCCATCCGCGCTCTACACGAATCGCCGCATACTTTTCGTCCTCTTGGTTCTCGTCTTACTGCCCGTCGTCGTCTTCGCGGCGCTCAACCCGACGATATTTTCGCCAAAGGCATCGACTGCTCTCCCTATTGCTGAAGTAAAAATTAATCCCGGTGAAATTATCGCCAAGCCTCTTGGCCAGGAAGTCCATCTCTCGACGCTCGCCTATGATACGAGCGGCAACCCTATCACCGCTGGCGTTACCTATCAATGGGGCATGAGTTCGACGAATTCGATTGGCACGATCGTCCAGGAACAAGGTAACGGTGCGTTGGGTACGTTTACGCCGTCGGCAAACGTCGGCCGTGGAGATCTTTGGGTCCGGGCGTTTGCGGGGACAAGTCAGGGAATGGGCTCGATCCCGGTGACCGTGGGGACGACATCTCCAACTCCAACACCCACCCCAATTTCTTCACCAACGCCGACGCCACGATCTCGATATGTTCAAATAATGTCACCAAACGGAGGAGAAACTTTATATAAAGGGCAAACATATCGTATCACATGGGCATCAAGTACAAATATTGACAGAGTAACATTAATGTATAAAACCTGTGATTCATGTGCCGATTACATTGTTTCAAACATAGTAAATACCAATTATTATGATTGGATCGTAGCAGTGGGAAATACTGCTACCACACAATTTAAAATTAGTATCACCGGATATCAATCAGGCGTAGGAAATACTTCTGATACTTCAGATAATTATTTTACAATACTCCCCCAACCAACATCGACACCAACGCCTACTCCATCTCCAACACCGAGACCAGTTCCTACGTCTACCCCCACACCGACGCCTAAGCCAAGACCCACACCAACTCCAACGCCTACTCCACAACCAAATCATGTGCCAACCATTAGTACGAGCGGCATGCCGCAAATTGCCAAACTCGGCAAGCCGTATAACGGCACGGTCGTTGTCACAGATGTTGATCTCGGCGATACGCTCTCAATGAGCATCACGGGTCTGCCGAAAGGAATTACCCAAGGACCCTGTTCTCAAGCAATAGTTAATAACACAGTACAACTTTCCTGTTCTATCGCGGGAACATCAAGAAGTATGGGGATCTACACGGTCCAAATTCGCGCCCAGGATAATCGTGGCGGTATCACCAACAAAACGACCAACCTTTTCGTCCTGCCGCTTCCGTAGCGCTCGTTACTGTTGAAGAAATAAGAACTAGCCGGAGAACACGCCCTTCTGGACATACATTTTGATAAGCGACTGGTAGGGTACATTGATCGCATTGGCCTTCTCTTTGACGCGATTGAGTAAATATTCAGGAATCCGAATGGAAATCGGCCGACTCGTCGGTTTCAAGTTCGGAAAACTCACTGGCTCAAAGTCCGACGGCTCAAAATATTCGGACAAATCCAACTTGTACCAAAACTTCCGCTCTTCGTCTTCATTTTTAAATTTCGGTAATTTAAGCGGTTTTTTCATAAAAGCACACCTCCCTTTTATTGATATCACGGGCAGATATGATCCGCACGTTTATTTTCCTATACGTAAAAACAATATACAGCAGCCGTTTTGATTTTGTTCTCCCGAGTAATATATATCGCTCTTCCTCTTGTGAGTGAAACACGTCGTTATAGATCACCTTGTGTTTGTCAAAAAATGCTTCTTCCGTCTCCTGATGTTCAACATTATGTTTGGACGGTTTACCAACATTCCCCTTGTCCCATTCAAATGCAATCGGCTCAGACAAGCTTTTCATGTATATACTGCATTATACATTATGTTAACCACCTGTCAACCCCTTTTTCAGACATGCTACAATTCATCCATGAAGATTGCAATTATCGGCGGCGGACTTACCGGTCTCACTGCAGCTTACGAGCTTGTCAAACAGGGCCATCAGGTCACGGTGTTTGAAAAAGATGCTACCCTCGGTGGGCTTGCCAACGGATTTAGAAAAAAAGGCTGGGATTGGTCTCTCGAACAAGCGTATCACCATCTTTTTACAAACGATACCACCATCATTAACCTCATCAAAGAACTTCGACTGGAACACAAACTCATCGTTAAACGTCCGATCACCGCCAATTTCTATCATGGTGCGATATATCAATTTGATAGCGCAATGAATCTTCTTCAATTTCCCCATCTTTCCGTGATAGATAAAATCCGCACCGGGGCACTCCTTGCGATACTGAAAATTAATCCCTTCTGGCGACCTCTTGAGTGGGTCACCGCCAAACAACTCTTCCTCGCGCTTGGCGGTAAACGCGCTTGGGAGACAATCTGGGAACCACTCATGATCGGCAAATTTGGAACATATTCAGATAGCGTCGCAGCAAGCTGGCTCTGGGCGCGAATCAAGAAACGAACACCAAAGTTGTACTATATCGAAGGCGGCTTCCACACGCTGATCACCAAACTTGAGCGGACAATAAAGCAGCATGGCGGGAAAATATTCACTGGGACTTTCGTGAATAAAATTGAAAAAAATCATTCATCATTCATCATCCATTATTCAGTATTAGGCATTCATCATTCATCATTCGATCGTATTCTTCTGACCGTCCCCACCCCCATCGCCGCTAAACTTTTCCCTCATTCATCATTCATCATTCATCATTCATCATTGCTTACTATCCCTCATCTCCACGCTCAAACACTCATTCTTGAAACAAAAGAACCAATACTTAAGGATGTCTATTGGCTCAATATCCTTGACCGTTCATTTCCATTTCTTGCAGTTGTCGCCCATACCAACTTTATGGATAAAAAATATTATGATGGTCACCAACTCACCTACTTCGGCAACTACCTCCCCGAAGGTCACCGATATCTTTCAATGAATGCACGTCAATTACTCAAAGAGTTTCTTCCTTTTATTCATCGTTTGTCTCCAGATTTGAAATTTGAAATTTTAAATTTAAAATTGTTTGTTGGTATGTATGCCCAGCCCGTCCACCAAATTCACTATTCACAAAAAATTCCACCTGTTAACACACCGATTCCTGGGATCTATCTTGCCAATATGGACTTTATATATCCATGGGACAGAGGGACAAATTATGCAGTAGACCTTGGACAAAAGGCAGCTCAAATAATAAGCCAATGAGCAAGCTATGAAAAACATATTTAAGAAAGTATTTCCAAAGCGAGCGTCGCTGAAAAACGTATTGCGCGAAGAGCGCATCACAGCTTTTACCATTGCATGCTTTTTTCTCTTCTCCTTCCTCCTCATGTTTCACACGTTTGGCTACGATGGCAAAAATCACAACATCCTTATCGCAAGCCGCCTCTGGAGCGACTTTGGTTCGCATATACCGCTCATCCGCTCATTTTCGCTCGGAGATAATTTTGACCTGCTTCTTCAAGGAAAACCGGAGTTTCCTATCTACCCGGGTGAACCCATCCGCTATCATTTTCTCTTTTATGCGCTTGTAGGCCTTCTAGAACGTCTTGGGATGCGTCTGGACTGGGCGCTGAATATTCCAAGCAGCGTAGGATTTTTCTTCCTCCTCTTTTTTGTCTTCTCTATCGCAAAGAAACTTTTTGCTGATACCCGTGTTGCTATTTTATCTGTTATTTTTTTCTTGTTTAACGGATCTCTTGCATTTCTACGTTTTTTTGAACTTCATCCGATTTCAAAAAATACACCAAAGGATATAATAAACGCTTCTGCGTTCCCTGCCTTTGGGCCTTGGGGACCAGGAGATGTCAGTGCATTTTGGAACCTAAATATTTATACCAATCAACGCCATCTGGGAGCAGGGTTTAGCATCGCATTGGGATTTATCTTAACTGTCTTACATCTTGAAAAAAAGCCGTTTTCCAGGCAACTTCCATGGGCGATATTTTGGGGAGTGATCGTTGGTATGCTCCCCTATTTTCATACACCCGCTCTCGTTATCATGGCACTATTGCTATCGATATATTTTCTCTTGTTTAGTAAACTTAGAAAATTTCTCATTGTCGCGGGTTTGGTAAGTATACTAACCGTTCTGCCGCAACTTCTTCATTTTCCCCAAGGGCCGAAATCGATGAGCTGGTATCCCGGATATCTTATTCATGATGACCTCAGCGTCCAAAGATTTATACTCTATTGGTGGAAAAATTTAGGAATCCACGCAATTTTAATCCCCATTGGATTTTTCCTCATCCCACCCCGCGCGAAAAAGACCATCGTACCAATCTTTGTCCTATTTATTGGTGCTAACCTCTTTAAATTTTCACAAGAAGTCGCCGGAAGCCACAAATTCTTTAATTTTGTCCTCATTTTAGGAAATATGATCAGCGCATTTGTCATCATGAAGCTCTGGAATCTTGTTTACTCAATCAAGTTTCATTCGCTTGCCCGCCTGCCAGCGAGGCTGGTTCGCTTGCTTTCTTATTCGCTTATTTGTGTTTATATTTTCTTTCTTACTCTCTCCGGAGTCATCGACTTTTTTGTTGTTTTCAATGACCGAAAAGGAGCTATCGCTGATGTTGGAAGTAGTGAGGTTGCAACATGGATAGCAAAAAATACCCCACCTTCTTCAGTATTTCTCAACAGTAGCTTTCTCTATCACCCTGCAAGCATTGCAGGTCGTAAAATATATATGGGTTGGCCATATTTTGTATGGGGCAATGGATATCTAAACGATAGACTTCCGATCATGAAGCGTATATATGAAAGTAAAAATCCCGCTATTTTTTGTCCTCTCCTGCAAAACGCCAATATCGCGTATATAACAGTGGAGGATACAACAAATGACCTCGTTATGCCTCATATTGATCCAATATACTTTATCAACAATTACCAACCGTTATATTCTAAAAAAGACACAACATATGCGATATTTTCCACAGACAGTCTCTGTGGTGCCACACCGGCTAATTAGTATATATACCAACGAGAAGATTGCCAATGGGGATAGGCAACTGAAGCTCTACGTTACATAAGATACGATTGAGCCGGACAAATGGAGTCAAAAATGATAAAAGATTAAACGATCCTGTATAGACTCGAGTATATCCCTCACCTATAAACATACCGTTGAGACTTTTTATGGAATATTTTGCTAAATGTTGCTGTCCGTGCAATTTCGGCACAATGGTAAACTTATCAAGAAATAACTCAATAACATACCATAAACTTTTATAGTTTGGTGTTATGACATAAATTTTTCCACCTGGAGCTAATACATTTTTAAGTTTTTTTATTACAATTCTTGCATCATCGACAGGAATATGTTCTATGGTATCTGTAGTTACTATTGCATCAAAGACACCATGAAGTTTTTCAGATATATCACGAATATCACTATAAATAAGCTCAACATTGTATATGTTCTGCTTCTTTAATTGATCTTTTAAAAAACCTAATGCTTCGTCATTGTAGTCTACGCCTACTATTTTTTTTACTCTCTTGGCAAATTCAAATTCAAAATTTCCAGAACCCGTGCCGAGATCAAGAACCTTCATGCCAGGATGTGTTTGAAGTAATATATCCATGACAGTCAGCTTATTTCTATGCCAGCTCGCCTGAAAAAAATTAGCACTCCGAATAGCTTTGAATTGATAATCAGGAGGGATAGCAAGTTTTTTTTCAATTATCTGTTTCATACATCTTGAACCCTGTAAATTCAAAAACGAAAACATTCGTATTATATGGAAATACCCTACAGAGTGAAATGATAAAATATCTCCAACAATGATTTTTATGTCTAGTAATGAATTGGTCGTTATGATATTTTACTATATTGTATATATATGATATCTTTCTCAAATATAAAAACATTACAAAATAAACGCATTGCAATGTTATTCATCTTCTTATCATTGCTCTCAAATTTTCTTTCGCTTTTTCTTCATTTCACGGTAGATTTTCTCAAGCCAACGCCCGCTGCAAACCTGGCGACTTCTATGTGGGTAGCAAGCATGCTTTTTTTGGTACTTTATTTGAGCTCCCTACCAAAGGATCCACCTTCTGATCGTATCCCTCTTCTTACTCCTAGTGAAAAACTCTTTATGGGCGTGATGCTCATTGGCGCGCTCTTTCTGCGTATGTATAAAATAGATCATCTGGGACTGGATTTAGATGAGTGGTTTTGGCTCACACATGCTTCGGCGATTGTGGCAGGTGCAGTGCGCTCTCCATTTGGATTCATCGGGGATCAACCATCGAACCTACCTGCATTTTTCGTTGCAGCTGTTCGCCTAGCTACCGCAGATCCTTTTCTTGCCGTGCGGTTACCAAGCGTTCTATATGGTCTTGGAACGATGATTTTTCTCTTTTCTTTTCTACGCAGTGCTTACAACAAGTACGTAGCATTACTTTCAGCCCTTTTTCTTTCGCTTTCCATCTGGGATATCCGGATGTCTCAACTCGTCTGGCATAACGTCGCAATTAACCCCTTTCTTATAAGTGGCGCTCTCCTCTTTCTTTATCGAGGCATCAAATTCCGATCGCACAGAAATATGTTGCTCTGCGGAATTTTCTTTGGGTTTAGCATTAACCTCCTCTATATTGCTGCCTTAAGTATAGCAGTTGGAGGAATTACTCTCATCCTGTATTTTTTAATTAATAAGCAAAAATGGTTAATCGCAACCCTCTCATCTTCTCTTATTCTTGCAACGTTTATCACCAGCTCTCCGACGATTGCGAAGATATCTCGTTATCCTGAACAGTCTATCCTTCGCCACCAGATCTTCCTCCAGGAAAATATTGAGAAATCCAAAAGGAATCAGGGTGTCTGGTATTACGTACAGCAGGTCAAACTTGGCATCTATGATTTATTCTTCACGACCGAAAAATACCGAGCACCGTCGTTATGGGGAATAGTGATTGAACCACCGACACTCTTCCTCTTTGTGATTGGTTTTATATGGGTCCTTCGAACTGCGTACCGTCTTCCCAGTTTTCTCCTCCTTCTCTCCTATGGGATTATGTTTATCCCTATCGTACTCCTCAACCGCGCAACAAGTATCTGGCGTGAATACGGCTTCGTACCATCAATCTACGGTATTTCTGCTCTTGGTGGATATGCGTTGGCTAAGGGAGCAGCACATCTTCTTGCACGGGTCGTGAAAAATCGTTCGACACTTATGCGTTGGGGTGTGGCTTGTGTAGTGATATCCTACATCCTCTTTTGGATCCCTTACTATATAAAATATCGTGACATAGTTCTCGCCGCACCACCACATACCCATGAGACTTCTTGTAAAACCACAAGTGAATATATTAAGAAACATATACCTGCAGACACGGTTATACTTCTCCCTGATGAACTCTGTGCGCCTCTTGTCTCCATTATGGTAGAAGATACTTATCGGTGGCGCGTGTATCAGTCACCTGAACAACTCCAGGACCTCTTGGCCAATTCGGGACCAACTGCTCTCGTTGTCATACTCTTCCCATATCACGCACGATCCATTGACCCAAACACTGTTAGGACACTCCTCACCACTCTCAACCGACAATTCCAAACGCACACAGTGAAAAGAGACGAGAAAACAGTGTATTCTATAATCTACCAACTGGAGTAGTATGTTTTACCAAGGAAAAAAAGTCTTCATAACAGGGGGTGCGGGGTTCATCGGTCACCACCTCGTTGCCGAGCTTATTAAGCGAGGGGCTAGGACAACAGTTGCTGACAACCTTTCAACCGGCTCTATTGATAATGTTCTTAGAGTCTGGAAAGATAACGGTTTACGATTTAAAAAGACTAGCTGGGGGTATCAAACCGATGACGGGCATACATTCATATATGTTGATTTCCAAGAGTATCGGGATACGGAAAATGCTCTAAAAGATAACGAGATCGTATTCCATCTTGCAGCAAATTTTGGTGGCCGTGGTTACATTAACACGCACCCTGCAAATTGCAGCGAATGTTTTTCTATTAATCAAAATGTCATAAAGGGAGCACACGCCGTCGGTGTTGACCGAGTATTGTTTGCCTCAACTGCATGCATTTACCCAGCTAGCCTTCAGAAACAGTACCATTCAACATACCTTCTCAAAGAAGACGACGCGTTCAAAAACGGCTGGGCAAACGCTGACGAGCAGTATGGTTGGTCGAAACTCATGGGCGAATGCACACTCCAAGCGTATCGCATGCAGTACAACCTTAAAAGTGCAATCACGCGATACGTGACAGCATACGGTCCCTGGGAAAACGATACACATGCGATTATCGCGCTTATTCGACGTGCGCTTGATCGGGAGGATCCCTTCGTCGTCTGGGGAAGCGGGAATCAGGATCGTGACTTCACCTATGTCGACGACATCGTCAGTGGCACTCTTGTCGCGTGCGAACATGTCATCGACGCAACAGCGGTAAATCTCGGTACGAGCATCCGTTATACGATTAAAGATGTAACTGCCATGATTTTTGATATTGTGGGATGGCAGCCAAAAAAAATCATCTATGACAAAACCAAACCTGAAGGAGTACGGACACGAGCGCTCGATATTACAAGAGCGAAAAAACTTCTCGACTGGACCCCACAGTATTCACTGCGAGAAGGACTTGAGAAAACAATTGCTTGGTTTCAACAACACCACCCCGCATCTGTCGAAATAATACGATAAAACCTTTATGGATGATCTCACCGTCATTCTCCCTGTCTATAACGAGAAAGATTCGCTCCCGCTTGTTCTCAAAGAGTGGAAAAAAATACTGACAGGACTGCGCATACCCTACCACTTCCTCATTTGCGAAGACGGGTCGACAGACGGAACAAAAATTGTCCTTCAACACATGAAAAAACGGTATAATCTTATTCTTAACCAAAAAAACTCTCGTCGTGGTTATAGTAAAGCGTTGGTTGATGGCATCATGAGTGCAAGAACACTATTTTTCCTCTTTATAGATTCAGACGGTCAATGTGATCCAAAGGACTTCCCCAAATTCTGGAAAAAGCGTGACCGGACTCCCGTCCTTATCGGTTGGCGCGTCATACGTGTTGACCCTTGGCAACGACTCCTCTTTTCCTCGTACTTCAAACTTCTCTTCCGCTTCCTCTTCCCCAATGCACTTCATGATCCGAGCGCTCCTTTTGTTCTCTGCCGGCGAAAAACCATTCTCCCACTTGCTCGGTACTTAACACATCTTAAAGAAGGATTCTGGTGGGGCTTTGTCGGTACGTGTCTGAAGAAACATATCGCGATTGCCGAATTACCAATTAACCACCGTGCCCGGATTAAAGGAGAAACACAAATTTATAAATTCTCTGCAATCGGGCAAATTGCTATACGCAATTCTATTGGATTATTTAAACTGAAATTCGCTCTTTAGAAAAAAGTTGAGTCATATGAACACATTCTCACGGGTACTTCTCTTCATGGGCATTGGAGCACATATAGCTTACTATATCTCACCACTCTGGGGTATCAATCTCTCACCTCTTTTTGAAAATGTCACTTGGGGTCAAGACTTCTTTCAGGTTCCGAATGCGGCATACGCATTTTGGCGCGGTGGAACACTCCTAGGACAAACACCAGAGGGAGTTAATCCATATACCGACTGCTGTGCGATAAACGCTAATGTATACCATCCACTTTTTACGCTTCTTGTTGGTAGCCCTCTTTCATTTCTCCCACCATGGACCGCCTTTTTTCTTTGGCGCGGTATCCATGCTGTGCTCACAATCGGTACGCTCGCCTTTTTATGGAAGTACTATAGCAATCACAAGCACGTTATGATCGCACTTTCACTGTTTCTCCTTAATTCGTTTCATTACTACGAAGTACAGCTTGCACAGTACCACTTTCTATTCAATTTCTTTGCTCTTCTATTTCTTTTCGAACTGACCGAAACGAAAAACGAAACCAAAGCAGGATTTTGGCTATTTCTTTCACTATTAGTCAAACCGATAGGACTTCTCTGGATTGTACCGCTTATCATCGGTAAAAAGATTCATACTGTCTTAATTGCAAGTATATTATTTCTCGTTACAACTATTCCATTTATCATGTTACAGGATGGAAGATATTACTTCTATAGCCTTATAAGTAATGTCATTCGGATTTCACCAAATTTCAATCTCATCGCGCTAACCCATTTTCTTCCTCTACCTATCTTATTCTTCCGATATATCTCTCTCTTCACAGCGATCGGTTTAATACTCCTTCAAATAACTCGAAGACTACACCTTGTGGGTATCCTCTTTTTATGGGTTGTTTTTCAATTGTTTTTTTACAGGCTCGTCTTTCCATACCACTATACAATTATAGCTACGTTTCTCGCTTTCGGCATACTATCACGTGTATTCTTTATTCGGTGGGTTGATGTGTTCCTTATGGTAGTACTTTCACTTCCCCCTCCCATGATCTACTATTTTCACCTACGCGGGTCTCCGTCAATTCTCCCTACGAAAGAATTGTCTCTCGCTGCACTATGGACCGTCTTTTGGCTTTTTCTTTTCTGTGTCCGGCATATTCAATTTGCATATGCGCAAAAAAGTAAGAGGGTATTGCAGGCTTAACAACATGAATAAACCGAAGATTGCCTTCTATTCTCCAAGATTTAATTTCTACTCTTTATGCCCTACAAAACGACTTTGCCGTTTTGAGGGGAAAGGAGATAGCTTGAAGCGTAAAAAATTTGCGTGTGTTTTATATCCTCAATGGGAGATAGCTCGCAAAGAACAAATCGCGCGAATCATGATCTATATGGGAGATAGCTCGCCTGCCCAACAAACTATCCCCCATATAAGCCACTATTTACGCGATTTTTCTTTGTAAACCTGCCCTTTACTCAGAAAATTGCGAAGCAATGCTCCGGGGCTTTACTCAGAAAATTGCGAAGCAATTATTCTGAGAACAAACTATCCCTTTACAAACTACACTTAATTTCCCTGTATACCTTTTCTACTCAATACATGCACTTAAGACCAATGTGGGAAGATTGTACTCCGGGTAAAATTTGTTGTCAATATTTTATGGGATAGATTAACTGAGAGGAAAATGAAAAGATGTGTTTTGCCTTGTTGAAATACTCTAATTATGTAAAACTAGCTTCACTAATTTATTTGACAGTAATACAACCCACTGATATCGTTACAAAATAGGTATCGATCTTCTCTGCTTTAAAAGAAGTGATACCCACTATAAAAAGCATTACTATTCGTAGCCCAAACCCAAATTTTTGCTAGCGGTAGTGATGCTTTTTTAATGGACTTAAACTAACCTGCCCTCTCGGGCAGCACAAGGCAGGTTACTGACCTTACAACGTAAATACCGGTATACTTAATCCTTTTTCCTTTAACTTAAGGAGCTGATCCTTTACGTCACTCTCAAACCGCTCTCGCTCCTCTCGTAGCGGTGACTTTCTTGTCTTCGCCTGACCAAACACTGCGCCCAAACCCATTTTTTCTAGCAGTAGTTTTATCATCGCTTATCTATCAAACACCTTTTTTCTGTCCATGTCAAGTCCCATAATAATTTATACATAGATTATAGGTTATACCCATAGTATTCAATACTAAAAACACTGCTAGAACGCGAAATTTATCTATTGAAATTTGTTGTGGATAACTTGGGTATTAAATCATTTTTTACTATTTATCCCAAAATGGTATACACTAAAACTAATGAACAAATCTAAACTTATATTGATTGCCTCGTTGTTTTGGGTAGGGGTTACCCTTTTTTCCCATAAAGCAATTGCTCAAGGCGTAGAGATAGAAGTCTTACGGGATATTGAGTATGCCAGACCAAGCGGCGTATCCCTGAAGCTTGACCTCTGCCGCCCGAAAGGACTCACCGCTCCGCGGCCCGGCATGGTCCTCACCCACGGAGGCGGCTTCCGCACAGACGATAAGCAGGCACTTCTCGATGAATGCCAGGATCTCGCGAAGCTCGGCTATGTGGCGGCCACGGTCAACTACCGGTTTGCTCCCACCTACCCCTACCCGGCCCAGATTGACGATGTCCAGTACGCGGTGCGTTGGCTTCGAGCCAATGCCACCACCTATAAAATCGACCCCAACAACATGGGGTCTCTGGGCGGTTCAGCCGGCGGCTACTTGGCAACCATGCTGGGGGTGAGAGACACGCGGGACCCGAGCCTTGGGTTAAGCACCTACTCAAGTAAAGTCAAGGCCGTCGTTGATCGCTTCGGCGCGCCCATGGACACCACCACCCCCATTGATCCCAACAGTCCCTTTGCCGAGCTTCAGGAAGAGATTATGAATGACTACTTACGAGGCTATACCGTTACCCCTGAGCTGCTTGCCGAAATCTCACCCGTAACTTACGCAAGTAGCGGTGACGCGCCGCTTCTTGCGGTTCACAGCGTCAACGACCAACTGGCTCCTATCATCCACTCGCAAAAATTGGTGGCTGCTTTGACGAGCGCCGGAGTCTCGGCCAAGCTTGAACCGTTTCAGGGACGAGGAAATGCCCACGGGCTCGCCGGAGCTTCTTCCCAAGAAAAGCAGCGGGTATGGAACTTGCAAGTTGCGTTTCTTGCCACCTACCTGCCGATTGGCGGATCCCTGCCCACTCCCACCTCGACTCCGACACCCACCCCGAATAGAACACCTACTCCTACTCCTACACCTATTCCTACTCCTACACCTACTCCTACTCCTACACCTACTCCTACACCTACTCCAACTTCCACTCCCGCCCAAAATCCTTTCGGAATTATGACCTGGGGGAACAATAATTCAACAAAAATGCAAATCGCCACCGATCTGGGTGCCAAATATTACCGGCCTCTCGCGGTTATTTTAAACACCGATCAAATATCATGTACCGAATGTCAAGCAGCGAAAGATCAAGGATTTAAGCTGGTACTGACCATCCGGGCCAATGGAGGCGGAATGAATCCAACCGTGCCGCCTACCGACTGGAATGCCTATAGAAATAGATTATCTCAAGTGTTAGACAACTATCAGCCTGAAATCCTCGTCATTGAAAATGAAGAAAACTCCAACCTCTTTTACACGGGTTCTCCCCAAGAATACTTGGATGAACTAAAAGTAGGTTGTGAAGTTGCCCACTCCAAAAATATCAAATGTACCAATGGCGGCTTAGTCAGTAAATTGGTGATAGTCTTGGTATCGGAAAGTTACAAGCCCGATGCAAACAAAGCAGATGATTATCTGAGAAGGGCCCTGACCCCGGAAGATTATGCTACGGTAACCGCGTCGATCGGTTCACCCCTGTGGCTTTCCCAAATCCAAAGAGGCCGAGATCTTCTGGCAGGATACAAAACATCCGGAGCAGATTTTGTTAATTTTCACTGGCACCAGGAAAATGCGGAAACCATCCCCGAAGCTGTAACCTATTTGATTACGGCCTCCCAAGGACTACCGGTAATAAACAATGAAATTAGCCCGCAAAAAAGCATTAGCCCCAATCAAGTGACAAGTTTTATGCAAACAATGCTTGACCTGAAATTGCCTTACGCCGTATGGTACAGCAATGATGGTGATGGCATCGGCGGTCCTACGGCTCTGACAGACAGGGATGGCGTTCTGAATGACAGCGGCAGAGCCTATCAGCAATTTATCAAGGACCATATCCAATCGATCTCTAAAATCCCCGGAAATCTAAATAGCGATTCCAAAATCGACATCTTTGACTACAACATCATGGTCACCGACTTCGGCAAATCCGGTACTCCGGGATTTATTCCGGCGGATATCGATAAGAATGGCATTGTGGATATTTTTGATTACAATATACTGGTAGGGAACTTTGGCAAATAGACGTATGACAGATATCGAAACCATTCAACCATCAGAACCAACAGGCATCCCTGAGGACGTTTCTCGGGAGATGCCGCCTGTACGAAAAGTGGTTTCACCCAGAGGAATTATTATCGTGATCGTCTGTGCACTTTTGATTTCCGGCGCAGGATTGTATAGGTTGAAATCGAGAAAGCCAAACGTCGGAGAAAAAACAACGACAGCAACGCTCCGGGATACTGAATTATTTTTTGGCTCCGCCCAACCAGTACGGAGTGGATCGAGCGTGTCAATTCCTATCCAAATTCGGACAGGCGCCAATACGGTCTCTGCCGTGGCGCTTATCATCCGCTATGATCCCAAGCTTCTGACCAATGTGACGATCGAGCCGGGGCGGTTTTTCCCAAACCCAACGATATTGGCCCAATCGGTCAATGCCGATATCGGGAAAGCACTTCTAACCATAGGGACGCTCTCGCCCCGCCAGGGGGAAGGCATGATTGCTGTCTTTCGCGCGACCATCATGGCCGCCCTCTCGTCCGCCATGACACTCGCTTTTGATTCTGCTACCCAAGTGGCCGCCCTGGGGGAAAACACCAACGTCGTAAAAAAAACAACAAACCTTACTCTTCCTATCAGTCCATGAAAAGTAAACGGGTCATTTCTATCCTTGGAGGAATTTTTCTTTTATTATCGATTCCTATAACCATTTTTTTGGTACTACAGAGGCAGGAACTTCGGAAAAAAGCAGCGCCGGCAACTTCACTTGAAGTAAAACCGGCAACAGAAAGCGTAAAAGTCGGTGACGTGTTTACAAAAACCATTGCTATAGACACGGGAGAGAATACTGTATCCGCGGCAGTTGTGGAGGTGTTGTTTGACAACACAAAACTCAAAGCAACGAAAATTGAAGCTGGTGATTTTATCACAGAAATTCTTCAGGCCGGAGTAATCATTGAAGACAAAGCATCCATTACGCTTGGAAGCGGACCCGGCAAACAAAAAAAGGGCTCCGGGACACTTGCGAAAGTCACCTTTCAGGCGCTTGCAGAGGGAGTAAATATCCGTATACTGCTTGGGCCTGCTACCAAAGCTGCAGGCATCGATGAATTGACGGACGTCCTGACGACACGCGGAGTATTTGGAACAGTGACGATTACTTCAGATTCTCTAGAACCCACAGCGACCCCCACTCCGACAAACACACTAACGCCTACTCCAACTCCCATTCAAGAAGAAGAGGCAACGCCTCTTATGTTGCAGAACCCTGCCAATGGAAGTGTTGTACAGACAAATAGGCCCACTTTCCAAGGAACTGCTTCACCCGGAAGTACGATAACGATCGTAATTTTTAGCGAGCCCATCACCGGTGTGGTTGTCGCTGATGCACAAGGCCGCTTTAGCTATACTCCCACTGTTGCGCTTGCCGAGGGCGTTCATACGGTGCAGATAACGGAGCAGCGTTTAGATGGCACGACAAAAATGGTTGTAGCAACAATCATTGTACAGACCACCAATTCTATTCCCGTTACCGGGCAAGCAGGTGCAACCATCTGGATCATTATTCTTGGTGTAGGAATACTCCTTATGGGAATAACGGGGATAACATTGGCTCATTTCCGGTAAAATTACTTCAACCTCCCAAAAAAGAGTTGGCCTGCCGGGGTTTGATGGACTTTGGTGATTGTTACCGTCACTTCCTTAAACTCAAGCGCTTAGAAGAAATTAAGGTCTTGAGAAAAGAAGGTGCCGGCCCTTCCACTTTTTATACTCTTGTTATGGTATAAAATGTGATACATTAAAAACAGTACCCTCGTTGCCAATTTTGGCTTGCCTGCGCAGACAGGGAAAAGGATATGAAAATTACTATTTTAATAACGCTCATTCTCCTCTCGCTTATCTTTTCACTACCAACTTCAATCCAAGCTCAAACTCTACCCCAACTCTCTGTCCACTCTGATCCTATCGCGCCGTTAATCTTCAACAAGCCAACTGGCCTTGAAGCATATACCGAAATTCCACCCTGGATTATCCCTGGCGGTTGGCGATCTTGGCTTTTAACCACTGGCTGGTCTGTGGTTTGTTCATCACCCGATAATCTCCCTGGACCTGTCACTTTTCAAGGCTCTAATTGTTTGAGAATTTTGGAACCAATCTTGGACAAACCGTGGCGAAGAAATTACTATGGTTCTTTTTCATCGCATATATTACATCCCAATTCTCCGGAAGCCGTTATTGTATCCATTAATCACGGGGAAAATAAAAATGAAATAGTAAATAACCAGAAACTTCAAAACACCGTTAACCCTCAAATCCTAGTTGAAAATTGCGCCTCTGGATATGTAGGCAGTCAATATCAAGATTGCTGGGATGCATATCATGCCTTCGTCGGACTGTCATGGGTTGAATACACCGCCCAATCCAATTGGGGTCAAAAAACCCACACCGACCTGGGACCAATTGTCTGGCCTTCCGACGGATATCTTTCTGCCTCTGGGCAAAAAACGTCTTTAGGAGGAGTCCGCCACCCAAGTTCTATCATTTATAACGGATTCTTATATGTATTTTATCTGGACACTAGCAATAATTCACAATCCGGACGTGGCTGGGGAATAAAAGTAGCTCGTGCTCCCATTCCTACCATCGGTATCCCGCAACCCCAAGATTTTCGTGTACTCTCCAATGGACAATTTTCTCAGCCCTCACTACCTTCCGGGTTAACCTTGAACAATATCGCTTCGTTTTACAATCAACCAGGCGGATTATCAGATTGTATTATCGGTTGTAATCATGACGTGGTCCGCTTCTCCGTTGCTAAAATAAATAATACTAATTATTTTCTGGGGGTAGAAGAATACAATGATCCTAACTGGAAGATTGATCTATATATTTCCTCCGATTTAATCCATTGGAAAAATCCCGCTAACCTTATCTCTAAAGATGGAGACTGGAATACGGGCAACCTTCACTATCCCATCTTTTTAGACAAAACTGGCTGGAATAATACACAAATTGATTCTGACGAATTTTATATTCTAGGAAGTACCTCCCAAAATGCTCTAACCAACATAGTAAAAGTCTCAGTCCAGCTATCAACCGTCCCCACTACAACCACCCAAACCCCGACGCCTACGCCGAAAGGTACGTATCTCCCCCGTGATATTGACCGGAATGGTAAGGTAGATATTTTTGACTACAACATCCTCTTCTCCGACTTCGGCAAGACGGGTGCTCCCGGATTCGTCGCTTCTGATAGCAATAAAGATGGGAAAGTGAATATGGTAGACTATACTCTATTG
>ORJL010336744.1_pt1 | contig 18177 bp, 10 predicted proteins | sample 1779941 | NCBI WGS metagenome assembly ORJL01 (sample SAMEA104232317, study PRJEB22302) | groundwater metagenome | biome: forest; feature: aquifer; material: groundwater | place: USA | collected 2011-08-07 | depth 5.8 m | reverse complement strand
TAATCTGAGCGGGGCCACGCCGGTGTTCACGGCCGCCACGCTGGCGCCCGGCGCCGCCGCCGATTTCACCGGCAGCTATGTGGCACCGACCAATTGCTCCACCACGAGCATCTCGACCGCCACCGGCCGGAGTATCTGTGGGGTCGCCGTCACCGACACGGTGAGCTCGACCTGTCCAATCACCACGACGCCCCAGATCGCGCTGACGACGGTTTGCCCTCCCACCCCGCTATCGCCTGGCGGTTCAGCAAGCTATAGCGGCACGGTGCGGAACACCGGCAACATCACGTTGACGAACGTGGTCGTGGTCAGTGATCGGCCCGCGGCCAACACGACGGTGTTCACCGCGGCCACGCTGGCGCCCGGCGCGTCCGCCAACTTCACTGGCGCCTACACCGTTCCGGCCAACGTCTGCTCGCTCACCACCACCTTCAGCGGAACCGGCAAGGACATCTGTACAACCACCAGCGTCACGAACAGCGTTTCGACCACCTGCACCGTTGGCACAGCCCCGGGCATCGCGGTCACCCTGGCTTGTCCTGCTGTGCCCGCCAACACGGGCGGTTCGATCACTTACACCGGCACGGTGCGCAATTCGGGCAACGTCACTTTAAACAACGTAACCGTCGTTAATAACCAAGCCGCGCCCAGCACGGTTTTGACCGTGCCGAGCCTGGCCCCGGGAGCCTCCGCCGACTTTACCGCGAGCTTCACGGCGCCCGCCGATGCGTGCTCCGTCAGCAGCACGGTGACAGCCACGGGCAGCGACACGTGCACTGGGGCGCTGGTTTCCAACAGCGCGTCGGCCACCTGTCCGCTGACCACCACGCCGAGTATCGCGGTCACCCAAGTTTGTCCGGTGACTCCGGCGATTCCCGGTGGGCTGCTGACTTACAGCGGCACCGTCAGGAATGCGGGCAACATCACGCTCACCAACGTGGTTGTTCTGAATAATCTGAGCGGGGCCACGCCGGTCTTCACGGCCGCCACGCTGGCGCCCGGCGCCGCCGCCGATTTCACCGGCAGCTATCTGGCAACGACCAACTGCACCATCACGAGCATCTCGACTGCCACTGGACGGAGCATCTGTGGGATCGCCGTCGCCAACACCGCGAGCGCGACCTGTCCGATCGTGACTGCGCCGCAGATCGCGGTGACGGCGGTTTGTCCGGCCACCCCTGCATCGCCTGGCGGTTCTCTAACCTATAGCGGCACGGTGCGGAACACCGGCAACATCACGTTGACCGACGTGGTTGTGGTCAGTGATCGGCCCGCGGCCAACACGAGTGTGTTCACCGTGGCCACGCTCGCGCCCGGCGCGTCCGCCAACTTCACCGGCGCTTACACCGTCCCGGCCAACGTCTGCTCGGTCACTACCACCTTCAGCGGAATCGGCAAGGACCTTTGCGCGCTCAACATGGTTACAAACACCGTTTCGACCACCTGCACGGTCACCGCCGCCCCGGCCATTGCGGTCACCCTGGCTTGTCCTGCGGTGCCCGTCGCGACCGGTGGATCGATCACCTACAGCGGAGCGGTCAGGAATTCGGGCAACGTCACGCTGAATAACGTGACTGTCATCAACAACCAATCCGTACCCAGCACCGTATTGAGCGTGCCAAGCCTGGCCCCGGGCGCCTCCGCCAACTTTACCTCGAGCTTCACCGCGCCCGCCGACGCGTGTTCCGTTAGCAGCACGGTGACGGCCTCGGGCAGCGACACCTGCACTGGGGCGCTGGTTTCCAACAGCGCGTCGGCCACCTGCCCGCTGACGACAACGCCTGGCATCGCGGTCACCCAGGTTTGTCCGGTGATTCCGGCGATTCCCGGCGGGCAACTGATTTACAGCGGCACCGTCAGAAACACGGGCAACATCACATTGAACAACGTGATCGTGACCAGCGGTGGCAGCGGGGTCACGCCCTCGACCAACGTCACCACCACTCTCTGGGTGGACGATGCGGTACCCGCGGGCGCGGTGCTTACCAGCTTCGGCGATGATTCCTGGAACTGGGTCACCAGCAATCCGGCTCCGTTCTCGGGCTCCAGAGCCCACCAGTCCAACATCGGCCCTGGGACGCACCAGCATGTCTTTAAGTTTGCCACCGACACCCTCTCCATCAATGCGGGCGATACTCTGCTCGCCTATGTTTACTTGGACCCGGCCAATGTCCCGACCGAAGTCATGCTCGGGTGGTATGACGGTTCCTTTGAACACCGGGCCTACTGGGGGGGCAACACCATCGACCTCGGCACGGACGGCACGGACAGCCGCCGTCATATGGGACCGCTGCCTGCCGTGGGTCAATGGGTCAAACTCGAAGTGCCCGCCAGCTTAGTCGGCTTGGAAGGCAGGACGCTTTCTGGCATGGCGTTTACTTTGTATGGAGGCCGGGCCACATGGGATGCCGCAGGCAAAACAGCCCAGACCATTACCTTGCCGCAACCTGGTGGCACTCAGGTCTTTACCACCGCCACCTTGGCTCCCGGCGCCGTCGCCGACTTCACCGTCAGCTACACGCTGCCCGCTGACGTTGCGTGTTCTTTCACCTCCGCGCTGACGGCGAGCGGGGCTGACACGTGCACCGGCACCCGAGTCACCGCGAATACGTCCTCGACGTGTCCGCTGGTAGGGGTGCCAGCCATTGTGGTGACCCAAACCTGTCCCACCACGCCGGTCTTGCAGGGCGGCATTCTGAACTATGCTGGCACGGTCAGGAATGCGGGCAATACGACCTTGACGAACATCATCGTGGTCGATAATCGCCCCGCCCCCAACACCGTGGTCTTCACCGCAGCCTCGCTGGCGCCGGGGGCCACGAGGAACTTCACGGGCAGCTACCAAGTGCCCGACAACTGCTGCGTGGTTTGGAGCACGGTCCAGGCTAGCGGTCAAGCCTGCGACGGGGTCACCGTCACCGACACCGACTCGAGCATCTGCACGGTGCTCACATCGCCGCGGATCCTCGTGACCAAAGTGTGCCCGCCCACCGCGGTGCGACCGGGAGAGGTGCTGCAATATAGCGGCACCGTCAGCAACCCCGGTAACATCACCCTGGTTAACGTCACCCTCGTGACCACTCAGTCGGGCGCCGGTTCGCCCATATTCGGACCGATCGCGCTGGCGCCTGGTGAATCCGTCAGTTACGACGCGTCTTACCTCGTTCCGTCTGACTTCTGCGGTACGGACACGGTCACGGCGACCGGTCTGGACGCCTGCACCTTCGCCCCCGTGGTTAATAGCGTGACGACGAGCTGCCCGGTCATAACGACTCCGCGTATCGCCGTAACGAAGTACTGCCCGTCGCAAACCACTCTCCGCGGCGGCCTGTTTACTTTCACAGGCACGGTCAGCAATCCGGGGAATGTCACGTTGACCAATGTCGTTGTCGTCAACAACTACCAGTTCGATTGTTACACACGGACAAACGGCCCGGTTATTGGCCCCATTACTCTGGCGCCGGGCGCCTCCGTCAACTTTAGCGGCAGCTACACGGCGCCGCTGAGTTGTTGCGAGATCATCGACACCGTCACCGCCAGCGGCCAGGACCGTTGCGCTGGCACCCGTGTGACCGCCACCGCCACGGCGGTATGTCCGCTGGTAAGCACGCCGCGCATCACGGTCACCCGGGTCTGCCCGCAGACACCAGTGCCGGTGGGTGGTCTGTTTACGTATAACGGCTTGGTAGTCAACGCGGGCGACGTCGTCTTGACGAACGTCTATGTCCTCAGCAGCCAGCCCAGCGCCAACACACCCGTGCTGGGCCCGATTGAACTGGCGCCCGGTGAAACGAAATCGTTCAGCGGCAGTTATACGGTCAAGGCCAACTCCAGCCCGACGATCGACACCGTCACGGCTAGCGGCACGGACATTTGCGAGGGGCAAACCGTCAGCGCCACGGCCAATTGTTTCGGACCCGTATCCGGGCTGAAGATTGCCTCGCTGACTCTTGCCAATGGCGTGACCACGATTACCTGGACGACCTCGCCCGGAACCGTTTATCGCCTCCAATATCGATCCAGCCTTCAGAACTCAATCTGGACTGATGTTCCTGGCGATGTGACCGCCAGCGGTGCAACCGCCTCCAAACAGCATGCTGTGGGATCAAGCAAGCAAGGCTTCTATCGAGTCATGATCGTGCAGTAATGAACCGAGATTGACGAATCATCAAACCGACCGAAGGAACGCGGGAGAGATTCCGCTTCCTTCGGTTTGGTTTGAGCAAAATGAAGGTGTAGATTGAATGAAGAACCTGTCCGCTTTATGCGTTATAGAAAGGAAGTAGCAATTATGAAAATAGCACGGTTTACCGCAACACTTTGCGCCGGCGCCTGGTGCGTCGCAGCACTGGCTGAAGGCGCTCCCACAATCCAGTTCGACCGCATGGTTTACGACTTCGGCAAGACTTCGCAGGTCACGACCGTCTCCGGCGTCTTCAAGTTCAAGAACGTCGGCGACGCCATCCTCAAAGTCGAGGCGCCCAAGCCATCCTGCGGCTGCACAGTCGCCGAGTTGAAGCCGGACACGCTCCAGCCCGGTGAAAGCGGCGAATTGCCGTTTACGCTCCATCTCGGCGTGGTCAAGGCACAGCTTGAGAAGCACATCGCTGTGAAATCAAACGACCCGAAGACTCCTGAAGTGTCGCTTACCATCAAGGCGGATTACACGCCACTCTACGAGGTCAACCCGATGACGCTCGCCCCCAAACTGGAGTTCGGCGTGAATGAGGCCGAACAATTCACCACCATTACCCGCACGGACGGGAAACCGATCCGCATCGTGAGACTCGAGGCGACCAAGCCTTGGATCAAGGCGAAAGTGGAGCCGAGCGCCAAGGCGGATGAGGCCACCGCGCGTATTCGCATCGCCATTCAGCGGGATGGACTACCGCGCCGCCTCAATGAGTACATCCATGTCTATACCGCCGAGCAAACCAACACGCCGGCATCCAGCATTTACCTCTACGTCCAGATGATGGGCGAAGTCTCGCTCACCCCCGAGGCGCTGTATTGGAGCGTCACCGACGCGGCAAAGACGACGGCGGAGGCCCAGGAGGCGCTGGTCCTGCGGCGGGTGACGATTCGCTCGGCCGGCGGCAAAGCGATTGAGCTGAAGAATCCGCAAAGCACCGTCAAGGGCATCAAGGTCGAACTGGTGCCAAAGGAGGCCGGCACGGTTTATGAACTCGTTGCCCGGCTTGATGAAGTGCCGGCGACTACCGTTAGCGGCAATGTGTCGTTCGAGACCTCGGTGGCGGCGCAAGCCAAGATTGAAGTGCCAGTCATCGTCAACGTGTTCAAACCGTGAGCGCCTGTTGAGAGCATCGCTGCCGCGGGCGCCGCGCATCGTTTTTTCGGCATCGGGGCGGGATTGGCAGGCAATCAGATCCCGCCGTAAACAGAATCTTCAGTCAACCCTCACCCGGCCCCCGGGCACCCTCTTCTTCTTTCCAAGGGGGGGAGAGGGTGGGGGCTGGGCGGCTGAGCAGTCCCTTTTGCCGACGGGCCTTGACCCGAAAACCTGAACTCCCCGGCCGAATGCTGGAGGCGGGACTGGAGGAGCCGGACCGCCCGGCCAAAGACCGACCGCAACGCCGGGCCGCGACCGCAACGATGAGCCAACACGACGCTGGACCTCCCAAAGGAGACCACTCCGTCACGTATGGGTGCGGCGGCTACCGATGGGGTGAACACCCCATAGCGCCCGCGCGGATCTTCGGTACTGTGGATAGCATGAGACGATGAATGCGCTGCTACTTTACCCGGAGTTCCCGGACACGTTCTGGAGTTTCAAGCACGCCTTGAAGTTCATCCACAAGCCCGCCTCGTTGCCACCGCTGGGCCTGCTGACCGTAGCCGCAATGCTGCCAACACTTTGGGCCAAGCGCCTGGTGGATGTGAACGTGCGGAAGTTGCGCGAAAAGGATCTGGCTTGGGCGGACCTTGTGTTTATCAGCGGAATGATCGCCCAGCGGGTCTCGGCGGGCGAGTTGATCGCGCGCTGCCGGTCGGCGGGCAAAACGATCGTGGCGGGCGGGCCGCTGTTCACGCTGGAGCACCAGCAGTTTCCCACTGTTGACCATTTCGTGCTGAACGAGGCGGAAGAGACGCTCCCGGAGTTCCTGAGCGACCTGGAGCAGGGGGGCGCGCGGCGCGTGTATGCGTCGGCGGACTTTCCCGAGCTCAACCAGACGCCCGCGCCGATGTGGGAGTTGGCGGACCTGCGGCGCTACGCGGCCATGGGCCTTCAGTTCTCGCGCGGCTGCCCGTTCGATTGCGAGTTCTGCAACATCACCTCCATGTTCGGACATCAGCCTCGCACCAAGACCACCGCGCAGGTGATTGCCGAGTTGGACAGCCTCACCCGACTCGGCTGGCGCGGGGGCGTCTTCTTCGTGGATGATAATTTCATTGGCCAAAAACGAATGCTCAAGGAGGAGTTGCTGCCGGCGCTGATCCAGTGGCAAAAAGGGAAACATGGCACCCCGTTTTTCACCGAGGCATCGATCAATCTCGCGGACGATGAGGAGTTGATGCGGTTGATGGTCGAGGCGGGATTCAACCAGGTGTTTGTTGGCATCGAGACGCCCGAGGAGGCGAGTCTGGCCGAGTGCAACAAGCGTCAGAACCGGGGACGCGATCTGGTCGCGGACGTGAAACGCATCCAGCGCGCGGGCTTGGAGGTCCAGGGCGGGTTCATCGTCGGATTCGACCACGATACGCCCACGATTTTTCAGCGGCAAATCGAGTTCATTCAGAAAAGCGGCATCGTCACGGCCATGGTCGGCCTGCTGCAAGCCGTGCCCGGCACCAAGCTATACCAACGGCTGAAGCGCCAGGGTCGTCTGCTCGGCGACACGACTGGAAACAATGTTGATGGCACCACCAACTTTGTTCCGCGGATGAACCGGGAGACGCTGCGCCAGGGCTACTCGAGCCTCATGGAATACCTCTACTCACCCGGGCCGTATTACCGGCGGATCCGCACCTTCCTGCGGGAATACAGGCCACCGAAGATCTCCAGCGCGTTGGGCTGGCGATCGCTCATGGCCTTTGCCTATGCCAACCTCCGTCTCGGCGTTCTGGGTCGCGAACGTTTCCACTACTGGGGCTTACTGCTCTGGACGCTCGTCCGCCGCCCTTCCCACTTGTCCCTGGCCGTCACTCTCACCATCTACGGCCACCACTTCCGCAAGATCAGCCGGGTGCTCAGGGCCTGAGTCGGGCCGCTCCGCCATCGCTCCGGGAATCGGCTCAGGCGGAGGCCCGGCAAGGGCGAACGCGGCTGGCGGGGGGATGGGCACTTTCGCCAAAAAACCTTCCGCTCCTGCCGATGGAGTTATGGCCTTCGAACCACAAAGGCCGCCGCGCGACGATTGCCTTCGTCCACTTCCGCACGCGTCATGGTGAGAGTCACGCTTTGGCACGCAGTGAGGGAGTCCTTGTACCCTTGCGCTTCCGCAAGATGAAACCACTTGTAGGCTTCGATGCGGGATTCAATGGGATCCATGCGCAGGGTACCCACGCTGGCACGGTGACAGCGCACGCCAAGGTCATATTGGCCGCCGGCATCACCACCCTCCGCGGCTTTACGAATCCAGCCGGCGGACGTGGCGTCGTCCTGTGGTACACCTTGCCCGAGGGCGAACATCACCCCGAGGTTGTACTGCGCGAGTGTATAATCCTGGTCGGCGGCCTTGCGATACCATCGAGCCGCCTCGGCAAAATCGAATGCGTCGCCAACGGCGCTGCCGTAGTGGAGGCCCAGACTGAATTGCGCGTCCGCGTCGCCCCCGTCGGCCTTGGCCTGGAGTGCGGTCAACCCCGATTCCGAGGCTGCGACGGACGATTTTCTATGAAAATAGTTGCGCACATCCTAACCATCGGTGATTTGGCGCCGAATACAAGGGTTATTCCCAAGTCCGAGGCCCAGTCCCAGCGTTCGGATTGAGCAGATCACCGTCGCTTCGTTCGGAGCCCATCATAGTTGGCCGAGACCGTCTCTTGCCAGGCCCTCGGAATCGTGGCCACGCAGACGTCGAGGTTGCCCAACAGGTGCGACGCGAACACGACCTTCTCACCCTTGCGGTGACGGCAGTTTCGGTTTGACAGTGCCGGCGTTTGGTTTTCGGATGGACGCATGCAATTCCTGCGTTTGCGCATCGAGCTCCGGTCTTGGATTGTCGTCGCCGGCTTGGCGATGCGGCCCAACCATGTCTGCGCGCCTGCGTAGGGGATTCAGGATCAGCCATGGGTCATCAGGAAACCTATCTTCACAATGAGGCCTACGCCGAGTTTCTCGCCGCGTGGGATGCGGGCTTCTATGCCAAATATGCCGACACCCTCCGCCCCGCGCGACCCGGAGCCCGGGCGCTGGACGTGGGTTGCGGAGTGGGCCAGGTGGTGCGCCGGCTGGCGGAGGCCGGCTGCGATGCCTGCGGCGTGGAGGTCTCCGAGCCGAACGTGGCCAAAGCCCGGCAGTTCGGACTCAACTGCCAGCTCTACGACGGACGCCATCTCCCCTTCCCCGAGGCCCGCTTCGCCAGCGTAGGCGCGTTGAATGTGCTCGAACACGTCGAGGAACCGGAGGCCTTTGTGGCCGAACTGGTTCGCGTGGCGGAGCCGGGCGGGCGCGTGCTGATCTCAAGCCCGAATTTCCTCCGAGCAATCGGTTGGCGCGATTATCACCCCGCCATGCGTGGCCTGGGTAATAAGTGGCGCAACCTGCGACGCATTCTGGAGAAGCGCCGCCAGATGCGCCAGGCGCCGGCGCGGGTCCGGTTTGATCGCATGACCCCCATCGTGAAGGAGCCCTTCACTCCCGACGATGACGCCATCGTGGCCACGAACGGGCTGGAAATCGCGTTTTTCCTCCGGCAGTCCGGATGCGATATCGAAAGAGTGGAGTGCACGGACAGGTATGTGCCCGGATTCGTCGATTTGGCGCTCAATCTCACGCCCGCCCGTTACGTGATGTTCAACGCGTTTGTGGTCGCGAAGAAGCGCTCGTAAACACCGCGGTTTCATGCCGCTATTTTCATTGTCAGGGTGAATGCCTCCCTTAGACTGAGGGGATAATGATAAAGGCCATCCTACTCATATTCGCTCCGGCCTCGACATGGACGAGGATCTCGGAGGCGAAGCGTGGGGTGCTCACCGTGTTGTTCCTCAACCCGTTGCCACTCATCCTCCTGGCCTGCGGGGCGGAGGCATACGGCCTCCTGAAACTGGGGCTATTCGAGAGCGATTTTGCCAGGGCCAAACCAGTCCCTGTGGCATGGCCATTGGTGTTGAAGTACGAGGAGGTGCGGCTCGCGTCTGACTTGGTGGTGCTCTTCCTGGGCGCGCAGATCCTTTACTGGCTGGACCATAGTCTCAACTTCCGTGCCCGTTATCAACTCTCCTTCACCGTCATTGCCTATAGCCTGGGTCCCGTGTTCCTCATGCGTGCCCTGGACGGCTTGCCTTGGCTCAACATGTGGATGTGCTGGGGCGTGGGTATTATCCTGGCCATGCACCTGCTTTATCACGGGGTGGCTTTGGTGCTTCAGCCGGATCAGACGAAGGGATTTGGGCTTTTCCTGGTCAGCTCGTTGGTCCTCGTCCTGCTCAGCGTCACGGCGCAGATTCTTGCTCTGTCCGTTCTGCACGATAGAGTCCTCGGATTCTAGCGGGGCGGTTCGACTTCAAGGCGCCCATCGGCACTGACGATCACACCCCTGGCCCCCGCGGGCACATCGCTGGTGGCCAGCTTGCCGCCCGGCCAACGGACCTGGATCTGGGTCGGCGCGGACGGCATCCCGAGGACTTGCACGACGCTGTCGGAAGACCAATAACCGGCGCCAGCGTGAACTTGGCGCGCGGGACCCCAGTGTTCGCCGAACCGCAGACGGACCACCGCGCCGATGGCGTCGGGATTCCCCGCCGGCCCGCGTAACCGGACCCGGAGGCCAGGTCTTGCGCCCAGGTTATGGAACAGCCGGGTCGGAGCGCCATTTTGCGCCACCGCCAGGTCCACCCGGCCATCTCCATCGTAATCGCAAACCGCCGCGCCCCGTTGATCCCCATAGACCGTCACCCCGCTCTGTTGCCCTGCGACAGCGGCAAATCCGCCCTTCCCGTCCCCCTGGAGCCAGAGCCCGCGCCCGGCGTCGCATCGGGGGGTCTCGGACTGCGCTGCGAAAAAGTTCTGCGCCAGGAAAATGTCCTCGTGCCCGTCACCGTCCGCATCCGCCACGCAGAGGCCAAAAGCAGGCGAAAACTGGGCTTCAATGGGCAATGCATGAGCCTCGAAGTGGTCGCCTCGGTTAAGGAAAAGCGTCGTCTCCAGCCAATTGGCCTCGAGCACTTTCGCCGCCCCGAGCCGATCCCCGAGCACTTCCTCGATCCCGGCGGTGCTGTAGGCGAGATTGGAAGCAAACCGTTCACGAAGAAAAGGCATGGCTTGGGCCAGCGGATTGAGTTGGCGTTCCGGCACATACTTCCGCAGATCCGCGTCATAGTGGGACTCCACCAAGTCCATCGTCCCAGGCCCTTGTATCTCTCCGTAGTAGAGGCGCAAGGGCTTCATTCGAAATGGCTCATACTTCGTGTTGCGGCCCCAGTTCCCGGCCACGATGTCCAACCGGCCATCCTCGTCAAAATCCCCAACTGTAACCCCCGTCCACCAACCGCGGTAATTCTCCAACCCCAAGGTCTTGGTTGCCTCCACCCAGCGTCCGGACTCCTCACGGTAAACCCGAACCGGACCCCATTCGCAGGCCACGACCAGCGAAGGGTGGCCGTTTCCTTCCAGGTCGGCAAACACAGCGCCGCTCACCATTCCGGCTCCGGCCACCGCAGCCGTGCGCGCCGCGTCCAGGACCAACCGGCCATGTTCATTATGGAACACGCGACTCTGGGCCGCCACGGGGTATTTGGCTGGCACTACCCTTCCGCCTACAAACACGTCCAGCGCGCCGTCTCCGTCCACGTCCGCGATGCACAACGGACCCACGCTGGTCTCGGTGCCCGACACAGCCTCCGTCACTGTCCCCGCTGTCAGATCATACTGTTGGACAGCCGCCCCCTGCGCCAGCCCGTCCTCATAGTTCGCGGTTCCCGCCAGGAGGGTCCGCCGGCCCGGCTCCGGATACCACCCCACCACTGTCGTTTGATCTCGGCCGGTGATCTGCCCCAAGGCGGCGTTGGTCATCGCTTGGAACCCACCCGCGTGGTCATTGCGGAGGACGGCGAGCCTCCCACCCTTCCCGCTTCCCACGATCAAATCGTCCCACCCGTTGCCATCGACGTCGAACCACGCGACGCCCGGTCCCAATTGGCTCAGCTTGTTCGGTAGCAGAGGCTGCTCCGCCCAGTCGTTGAACGGCTCTTCGTGGTGCTGGTGGTTCAGCCGCGCGCTCACGTCCTCGAACCAGACCGGGGAGGGGGTCGCGTTCGGTTGGTTGGGTGCTTCTTTGGCGCCGGCCTCGTCCACTTCGTAGAGGCGGTTGGCCGGCCCGGCCTCGAGCAGGCTGCGCCGGTTCGCCCGCCACCGCACCTCGATGGTGAGGCGATTGGTTGCCGTGCTCGCGGCGAACGCGCGCACGGGGTCGTCCCCGCTCAAATAACGGCCGCCGGCGATGATCTCCTGTGTCTGCGGTGGCAGCCCGTCGGTGGTCACGGTGATACGGGCGCCGATGCCATGGGTGTTCGGTGGCAGGCCGCGGAGTCGGACCGCGATCCGGGGCGCGGAGGTATCGTTCCGAAAGATACCGGCGGCATCATTCAGATTATTCACGATAACGTCCAAGTCACCGTCGTTGTCCAGGTCAGCCAGCGCCATGCTGCTCGATACCCCCTTGGTGTCAAAGCCCCAGGCCCGCCCCACTTCTTCGAAAGTTAAATCCCGGCGATTCCGGAAGGCCAGCTTGGCGGTCGCCTGCCGGGGAAAGCGGCGGCGCGCCTCGAAAACCTCCGCGTCCGACAACTTGCGGCTGGCGCGGAGTTTCTTGATATAGTCGGCTACGTCCAGGTCGCGCGCGGCCCGTTCCATGCCATTGACCACCAGGACGTCTTCCCAGCCGTCCAGATCCACATCCAGGAAGAGACAGCTCCAAGCCCATTCAGAGGCTTGCAGCCCGCTCAACTGCGCTATCTCGGCAAACGTCTGGTCGCCTCGATTGAGGAATAGCGTATTCAACTCATATTGGGGACGGTTGTTGATGAGGCCTGGGAGGTGGACAACCGGAGGCCGAGCTCCGCTGAAGCGCATCCGCTCGCTATGACTGCGGCTCATCATGTCGAGGACCAGGAAGTCAACGTACCCGTCCCGATTGATGTCGCCAAAGTCCACCGACATGGAAGACATCGAAGTCTTTCGTTGCGCCAGCCAGGGTATCAACTTGAAGATCCCGCCGCCCTGGTTGATCCAGAGACGGTCCTCGGTCCAGAAGTCATTGCACACATAGAGGTCGGGCAATCCGTCCCCGTTGACGTCGTGGAACGCCGCCGTCAGCCCCCAGTCCCGGGGCGGCTCGGTCAAAGGCGTGCCCTCCTCATCGAGGAAGGCGCCTCCGGTCCACGAAACGGCCTCGAAGTTGGTCCCGCTCCTGTTCCGATAGAGCACCGGCACTTCGCCGAGTTCCTTGACGCCATCCAGCGCGTCATAGACCAGATGGTGCGCGAGATCCGGTTCTGTTAGCGAGCGTCCATTCAGAGTGTCCAACTGGAGCTTGCCGTCCACTTTCTTGAAAGTGACCCGCGCGTTGGGCACATCCATGAGAGAGGATGTGCGGTGATTGGCGATGAAAAGATCCACCCACCCATCCCCATCCACATCGGCCATGGCCAGCGACATCCCGGCGCTATTCCCGTTCAGGACGAAAGGCGCCTCACTGAAGCGGCCATGGCCGTCGTTGAAGAAGACGCGGGTGCCGTTGCCCATGGTATTGACGATCAGGTCCAGATCGCCGTCCCCGTCCAGGTCCGCAAACGCGGCGCCCGTCGAAGTCAGATTCGAGCAAGCCACGCCGGCGGAGGCGGTGATATCCTCGAACTTCCAGTTGCCTAGATTGCGGTAGAGCGCGTTCGACCCCTCCGAGCGGCAGAAGTAGAGATCGCACCATCCATCCCCGTCCACATCTCCGGCCGCCGCGCCCGCGCCATTGAGCAGAATGTGGTTGGTCACATGGCGGTACTCGGACAGTTGGTTGGTGAACGTGAGCCCTGTGGACTCGGGCGGGAGCAGGGTGAACCCCGGCTTGCCCGCGCCGAGCACGGGCAAGGGGAAACTGCGATAACCCGGTTGCGCGTCCCACTCCAGGCCCAGCGCGGCGGGGACGGAGAGCATCAGGGTGGCCGCCAGGAGGGAGGGCCAGGGCGGGCGGAAGTTATTCACTAGTGGCCCTCTTCATAAGTCTCGGTCTTGATTTCCTTCTTGCTCGCCGGCATCACGAACGCGCTACGCCCCCAGTTCTTGATCGCATCCACCAGCTTGCTCTGGGGCACGGTCACCGGGCCAATCGAGAGCGTGGGGATTGTGTAGGTCTTCAGCAGCGAATCATAGAAGGTGGGGTCGCTCTGCGGAACAATGAACGGCTTCCCGCACACCCCGTTCGCGGCCACATAGGCCAGATGGGGACGGTTGAACAGCGGACTCACTCGCTTGCTGCTAAACACGACCCAGCGGCTGTTCGAGGACCAGCTCAACCAGGATTCGCATTGCGGGGAATTCAGCTCGAGTTTCCGGCATGTGAACTTCGCGGTCTCCTGACCGGCCTTCAAGTCGATGCCGTAGAGGTCGCTCTCCGGATCATAGGTGGGCCAGCAACCGTAAGCGATCGCGCAAAAATAGAGCCAGTGTCCATCCGGGCTGATGCGGGGTTGTGCCACACTGAACCCGCTTTCGCTCACGGGCAACACCATTTCCGGCTTGCCCCACTGGTCGCGGTCAATATCGTACGACACGCGCATCAGATCGTACTTGGCGACCGTGTGGGAGGTGGCGGTGAGTGTGTTCATGTTGGTCCAGGGATTGGGAGCGTTGCCGTAGTAGAGGTAACGGCCATCGGGCGCCCAAGCCGGGAAGGCCAGCAGGCGGGTTTCATCCCAGACACCAGGAATCGGGCGCACGACGTTCGAGCCCAGCGTGAAATAGCCCAGCCAACCTTCCAGCTCGGCGATGTCCCGCATGTCATTGCGCGCCGAGTGCAGCATGAGACGCGGCTTGCTGAAGGAACTGGCGATCACGCTCCCCTTTGGATGCCAGGCCACAAAGCCCACCGAGCCCCGGATGGTCTCCGCCACCCCGTTGCTGATCACCAGCAGGCTGTTTTCGTAATGGATGCTGCGAATATCCACTGTGGCCGTGTTCGGATTGTTGTTGCGCAACATGTGGCAGTGACAGCAATCGTTGGCAAACCTCCGGTTTTCCAGGATCGGTGTTTCCTGGAATGTCCCCAGGTTACGCTGATAGAGTCCCATTTCGCTCCACGTGCTGTGGGCCGGGTGGATTTTCCGGTAGATCAAGTACGGATCGATGTCCTCGGTCGCGACGTGGTTTGTAATGGTGGCAAACTGCTTCCATTGGTCCTGGTCGTTCCGCACAAAGACATCCACAAGCAAGTCCCCGCCCTTGTTCAGGCCCAGGAGCCGGTGCCACAGCCCCTCCGGAATCCTGACTTTCGGACTGCCGCTACGAATCTCGATCGGCTCGCCCGCCTTCCCGCGCAGGCGGATATGGAAGGACGCGCCAGGCTCGTTGATCGCGAAGTTCAGCGGGGCGATATTCGGGGGAATCACCAAGTCGGTGTAGTCCGGCTCCAACCGCGGCGCCTGCGGCATCACGGACGCCTCTTTCGGCGCCGGCGCTCCGCCCCGGAGCGCGCCACACAGACCCACGATCAACAGCGCGCGCACCGCGGACGCCCGGCAGCTCCACCCGTCCCATGCCCTCGTCCTCTCCTGGCGCTTAGCGGTGGAAGAAATAATAGGCGAGATAACTCCGGTCATAGTCATTCGGCAGTTTGCTCCGGGCCACGTCCTTATCCCCGCCGGCCTCCTTGAGGATCTGAAGCAGCGTTGCCAGGTGTTGCCACGCCGCGCGGTCGGGCGGATGCCCCTTTAGTCCGGGGTGCTGGCCCAGGCCTTTGGCCGCGAGCGCGATCCCCTCCTGCCACAGCGGCGTCAGCTCGAACCCCGGGAAGTCCTCCAGCCGCGGCAGGTTAGTGGCGAAGCCAGCCAGGTTCTTTCCCAGGAGAAAGGAGGTCATCAGGTACTCGAAGGCCATTCGGTTCTGACGGTTGGCGTCCAGCAGTACCAGTAGTGTGTCCTCCATGGAGACGCGCACAACCGAGTCCTTTTTGGGCATCAGACCGCGCAGACGTCCCACTTCCTCGTCCCCCGCGAGCCCGGGATCAGACTCCATGCGAGCCAGACGCTCGCGGGCCCACTCACCGTGGAAGGGGACGGCGGTGAGGGCTTGGAGATAGATTCGAGCCGTGCGGACATTCCCGAGCGCGAGGTTCACCACGACGAGACGCTCGAGCAACATCGGACGCTCCCCGTAGAACTCCACTGACTCAATCAGATAGTGGAGCGCGTTATTGACGTGGCCCAAATCGAACCAGAGGTCGCTCTTCTTCCAGGTGGCCCGTTGCGTCTCGTCGAACAGCAACAGGTCGGCTGGTTTCCGGACCAACGGCAGGGCGCTTGTGAGGCCCCCAGTGTGATGGGAGGCCTGCGTAACCCCGCACGAAACGTAAAGGTGCGCGGGATTTTTGCCCGCAGCCGCCAGCGCCTCCGGCCACATCCGGTGCCAGGCGAAGTAGTCCACCGACAAGAGGCTCTTCATCCGCGTGTCCAGGCCCCACCGGAGCACGCCGGCCGTTACCATGAGCAGCACGGCAGTCTCGATGAGCCAGGGCCCTATGCCGCGTGCGGATGGGGATGGGACGGATGGCGCCGAAGGTTTGGGCGCGCCCTTCGCGTGTCCGCCATGAGACTTACTCCCCGTCACACTGCCGCTTTTGGAGGCATGGGCACTCGTCCAGAAGGCCATCGCGCGCCGCACGAAAGACCGCCCGCGCTCGGAAAGCGCGCGCCAGACCAACAACCCAAGGATCAGGGTGGGTAAGAGTAAGTATGAGAAGGCAACCAGTGTGGTGCCTCGGCTGCTGAACAGCCGGCGATTCCACGCAAAAGGCGGCAGCATGCCCCATGCCTCCGCGGGCGCGAGGCCGAACAGGAACGCGCCTTCCAAGCCTGTGGCCATGCCACCGAGAACGAGGGGCAGCAGCACCCGACTCCAATGGCCGCGGCAGAGAAGCTCGATCCCCGACGCCAGCACCGCGAAGACCAGCAGGGCCGGGGGGGCGGCGGCCTCAAGGAGCAAGGAACACGCCAGCAGAACCGTAAAACAAATCCACGCCCTCGTCGAGCGAACGCGCAAGTAGAGCGCAAGGAAACTCAGCGCGAGCGTCAACGTGGTAACGGGGACCGAGTAATGGCCGTAGCCGCAATACAGACCGAGCACGATCAAAGGCAGCACATAACGGAACCAGCCCGGCCGCTCAACGCCAATGACCCGCAGGACCACGCCTGCCGCCCAACACAGAACGCTGGCCTGCAACGTGAGGACCACGGCTCCCCACCAGGAGTGAAAGAGGGATTGCGCCAGCAGGGCCGATAGATACTGTACCGGCCCGCCCGGGTAGGCGAGGCGCTCGCGGAGAAAGCTCCAGCCCCAGTAGAACACGGGAAAGTCGAGAATCTCTCCGCCCCCATGATAGATCAGGCGCACGTCCACCCACTTCCAGAGGCCCAGACAAAACAGGCCAAAGAACGTCACGCATTGGATCGGGTCGAGCAGATCGGGAAAGGAGGCTGGCTTGGGGGCGTGGATACCTAAACGGGATGCCTTATGGGCTTGCCTTCGGCTGCCGGAAAGGACCTCGTTTGCGCTGCTCTCGCTCCCCGCAGTGGCCACAGGTGAAATCCTGTCGTGCAAGTAAGTCCCTGTCAAGCCAGGTGCCGCTCCGATGTGCGTCAGGTTTTGGACTGCGCCAGCCCTCTGGCGCTTTGACTGGGCGCGAGCGATGGAGGAAGGGCGAAACCTTGTTGCTGATCTCACCCCGATCGATGGAAAAGCGGCAGAGGACTGCCGCAGTCCAAAACGCTTCGCGCCTCCCGGGGCCGCGTGGAAGTCCGTCAGGTTTTGGACTGCGCCAGCCCTCTGGCGCTTTGACTAGGCGCGCACAATGGGCGACGGACGAATCCTTTTCCTCAGGCTCACCCCGAGGCTCACCATTCCGGTGCCGAATCGAAATCGTCGGGCACCTGGAGTTTGTCAGTTTTGAACCGGTAGATGGTGTTGACTTGCGCGGGCGAGGCGCTTCGTTCGAACCAGGCCGCTGAACACCAAGGATACTGGTTTGCCACCGGTACCAACCCGTGTTTCACCGGGTTCTGGTGTGTATAGTTCAGCCGCGCGAAATACGACCTTGGATAGGTCAAGCGCGTTTCCCGGAAGTTGAACCACACTTGGCGCGCGGGCGCACGGTCCAGGCGGTTGACCCAGCCGGACGTTTTCACGTGCAGCGTTTTCAGCATCAGACCAAGGCTCTCGGCGGTGGGTTTGTTCACAGGAGAATGAGCGATGAAATGGTAATGGTTCGAGAAAACGGCCCAGGCTTCGAGTTGCCAGCCGTAATCCCGCGCGACCGTGAGCAGGCCGCGATGTAACACGCGGAGGCGGTCCGCGCCACGGAAGTGATGCGCCTTCCCGTAGGTGCTGGCGGTAACGAAGAACGTACCAGTCGTCGCAAGCTGATGGGTCGGCGCGTGGGGCCAAGGGGTCTTCGGTTCGGGCATGAAGGTACGGTAGCACCAGAGGATGACAACGTGCAATGGCTTGGTGGACCTGCTCGCCGTTGCCCAAAAGCGGCAGAGGACTGCCGCAGTCCAAGACGCTTCGCGCCTACCGAGGCCGTGTGGAAGTCCGCCAGGTTTTGGACTGCGCCAGTCCTCTGGCGCTTTGACTGGGCGCGAGCGATGGAGGAAGGGCGAAACCTTGTTGCTGGTCTCACCCTGATCGATGGAAAAGCGGCAGAGGACTGCCGCAGTCCAAAATGCTTCGCGCCTGCCAAGGCCGCGTGGAAGTCCGTCAGGTTTTGGACTGCGCCAGTCCTCTGGCGCTTT
>ORJL011536786.1_pt1 | contig 18178 bp, 22 predicted proteins | sample 1779941 | NCBI WGS metagenome assembly ORJL01 (sample SAMEA104232317, study PRJEB22302) | groundwater metagenome | biome: forest; feature: aquifer; material: groundwater | place: USA | collected 2011-08-07 | depth 5.8 m | reverse complement strand
TGCAACCCGGTGAACAACGCGTGTTGGCCTTCCAAGCCTTGGCCACGCAGCCGTTGGTCGTGCAGGCCGTTTCGGACGACGGCACGTCGAGCAAGCCCGTCAGCGTGCCGACCGTGCAGCCCAACCGGTTGGAAATCAACGGCTTGTTGGTCATCTTGATCGTGCTCATGCTCATCTTGGTGGCCATCGCGTTCATGCTGCGGAAAGAGAGCCTTGAGAAATTCACGGAAAGCACGAGCAAGACGTAGAAACCGCTGGAAAACAACGTTTTTTTTCAGGCCTTTTCATGCAGTTTTTTATTTCCGCCATTTTCGTTTTTCTTTTTTCCCACTGCCGCTTTCCTTTGTGATTTGTCATGGTGCTTTCCAATTCCGATGTGATTGAATTCTCCGGCTTGCGCTTGCACACGACGGCTTCCGTCTACGTGCCGCACGAGGATTCCTTTCTTTTGGCAGAAGCGGCTCGTGCTCACGCGCGTGACCGCGTCTTAGACTTGGGCTGCGGTACCGGAATTGCAGGGCTTAGCGCCGCCCAGAATGAATCGGTGACAGAAGTCGTCTTCGCCGACGTCAATCCGGCGGCCCTCACATTGGCGGAAACAAATACAATGGAAAACAAAGTCGAAAAGCCGCATTCTTTTGTGCATACTGATTTATTTTCAGCGTTGGACGGCGAACAATTCGACACGGTTTGCTTCAACCCGCCTTACATGCCCACTGCCAAGGCGGAAAAAATCGAAGGCCTGGAAAACGCCGCGTACGACGGCGGAGAAGACGGGCGCAAGGTGTTGGATCGGTTTCTTGATCAATTCGCGGCCCACTTGTCGCCCGATGGCATCCTCCTGCTCTTGAACAGTTCGGTCAGTGCCAAAGACAGCGTTTCCGGCAACGAGGAGACGAAAAAGAAATTGGAGGGAAAGAGCTTCAACGTTGAAGAATCCGGCAGGCAAGCGTTCTTTTTTGAACAGTTGGTTGTTTTTCGGTGCTGGCGTCACTAGCTTTCCTGCTTGGGTTTCAACCCATCCCGCTTAATTCCTTTGTTTCGTAGCTGATCATGGTCCGCGTCTCGCTAACGGCTTTTTCTTTACGGAGGTGTTGGACGATGAGTTCGTTGAGCGCCTGCATCGACGCCACGCGGGCTTTGACCAGCAAGTCGAACTCGCCGGTGACCATGGCCACTTCAAAGATGCTCGGAAGCAAGGCGATGTGTTCCATCAACTTCTTCTGATCGGCCTGCGGAGCGGCTTTTACCAGCACGTAGGCGGTGATGGGCTGTCCCAGTTTGGCAAAATCCAGGCGGACGGTGTACTGCGTGAGAACTCCGCTTTGCTTCAATCGGGCGAGGCGGTTGTGCACCGTCGTCATCGGGATGCCTGTTTTTTTCGCGAGTTTTTGTTCCGAAAGCCCGCCGTCGCGCCGCAGTTCGGCCAAGATGGCGCGGTCCTTTTCATCCACGTCCGCCCTTTGCACGCGCGAAACCGCTTTTTCATCCGTTTTTGTGTCCATTTTGGTTTAATCACTCCACTTTTTGATTGATTTTTGGCTTTTTTAATCCATTTGCTCCGCTTTTCTTGGATAATCCTTAATAGGCCGTTTTCCGACTTTTGGTTCTTCCAATACGAGGTGGTTTTTCATGTCCCAATGGTTCGTTCCCGGTCCGGTTCCCGTCAGTGAAAAGACGCAAAATGCATGCGCCGGTGAGATGGTGTCGCACCGCTCCACGCCGTTCCGGGAGCTGTATGCCGAATGCACGCAACGGCTGCAACGCGTCTTCGGCACGTCCGGGTACGTGTTTTCCATCACGGGTTCCGGCACCTTGGCCAACGAAGCGGCCGTGGCCAATCTCTTGCCCAACACGAAGGCGTTGTTCCTGGTGAACGGTGAATTCGGCGAACGTTTTTACCAAGCGGCCAAGATTTACAACCCCGACGCGCAGGCCTTCACAATCGAGGATGGCCTTGGACTTAACGTGGAACGCGTCAAGGACGTCATTGATGCCCAAATGCCGCAGTGGGTGTGTTTGGTGCAGAACGAGACGGCGACGGGCGTGACCAACGACGTGAAAGGCATCGCGGCCTACGCCAAGTCTAAAGGCGCCAAAGTACTGGTGGATGCCGTCAGCTCGCTGGGCGGCATCGAATTCCGGATGGATGAATGGGGCGTCGACGCCTGTACGTCGGCGTCGCAGAAAAGCTTGGGCGCGCCGCCGGGGTTGGCGTTCGTCGCGTTGAATGAGGCGGCCATGGCGCACATCGAGGCTCAGCAACGTATTCCGACGTACGGGTTGAACCTTAAGACCTACAAGAAGTTCCACCTCAAAAACGAGACCCCGTATACGCCGTGCTTGCCGACGTTCTACGGCCTCCGGCAGGCGTTGCGTGAGTTGGAAGCGGACGGCTTGGAAAATCGTTGGCGCATGCATGCGGACGCGGCACAACTGGCGCGCACGGCCATCGCCGAATGCGGCTTTGAGAACTTTGCTGAAGACGGTTTCGAGTCTGACACCATCACGGCCTTCCTGCCCGGCGATGCCCGCGTCGAGGCCATCAAGAAAGCCATGGCTTCAAAGGGTATTCAGATTGCCGGCGGCCAAGGCAAATGGAAGGGCAAGATGCTGCGCATCGCGCACATTGGGCCGGAAGAAACCCGCCATATGGATGCATGCGTGACGGCGTTACGCAACGTGGTGCAAAACGCTCAAGCCGAGGTGTTGGTGGCATGACTCGCATGAACGTATTGGTCACGGACAAAATCGGCAAAGCCGGTTTGGACCTGCTGCGGCTGCATGCCGACGTGCAGGAAGCCTACGGCATCAAGGGCGACGCGCTCAAAGCCGCCATGGCCAACGCCGACGGTTTGATGGTGCGCAGCGGCACGCAAGTCACGGCCGACGTTCTGCAGGCCTCGACGCGGCTGAAAGTCGTGGCCCGCGCTGGCTCCGGAGTTGACAACGTCGACGTGGCGGAAGCCACCCGCTTGGGCATCCAGGTGGTCAACGCGCCGGGCGGCAACGCCGTGTCCGCCGCCGAAATGACCATCGCGTTGCTCATGGCGGTGGTGCGCACGGTGCCCCAAGCCAACGCTTCGTTGAAAAACGGCGAGTGGAAGCGCGAGTCGTTCAAAGGCTTCGAGATTTCCGGAAAAACCGTAGGCTTGGTGGGCCTCGGTGCCGTGGGCAAGGTCGTGGCGCGCATCCTCAACGGCTTCGGTGCCCGCGTGCTGGCGTACGATCCTTTTGTCACGGACGAACAGGCCGACCGCATGGGCGTGCAGAAAGTCGAACTGGACGCGTTACTGACGCATTGTGACGTCGTGTCCGTCCACGTGCCCCTCAACGAGGCCACGAAGAACCTCATCGGCGCCTCCGCGTTCCAAACCATGAAAAACGGCGTGGTCTTGTTGAATGCGGCGCGTGGCGGCGTGGTGGATGAAGCCGCCTTGCTGGACGCGCTGAAAAGCGGCAAAGTCGCGGCGGCGGGTCTGGATGTTTTTGCTCAGGAACCGTTTGCGCCCGGTTCCATCGCGGCGCAGTTGGTGGCGTTGGACAACGTGGTGGCCACGCCGCATCTGGGCGCGTTGACGCATGACGCACAGGAAAAAGTCGCGGTCCAAGCCGTGGAGCAGTTGGTGTTGGTGCTGCAAGGCAAGCAACCGCAATACGCGGTGAATCGGGTGGAAAAGATGGCAACCTCCATTGCGGCTGCCCCGATTTGAGGCTTGGCCATGGAACTGAAACCCCATCTCATTGCATTCGATTTTGACTCCACGCTCATCCGTCAGGAAATCATCGATGAATTGGCGGTGCGCGCCGGCAAGGGCGAGCAAGTCGCCGCCATCACGCGGCAGGCCATGGAGGGCAAGATCCGGTACGACGAGAGCCTCAGACGACGTGTATCGGCCTTGGCCGGGTTGAGCGACGCGGATGTGGGGGCCGTGGCGCAATCCGTGCAGTACCGTCCCGGATTTCTGGAACTCATGGGCCATTTGAAAAAACGCGGATTCAAGATCGCCGTCATAAGCGGGACGTTCGGCACGGTGTTGGACCGATTGCCACACCGGGAATTATTCGACGCCGTGCGCGTCAACGACTTGGTCTTTAAGGACGGTCGCTTGAGCGGTGGCTGCGTCGTACGGGTGACGGACAACAAGGGCGATTGGCTGGAAGAGTTGCAGCAACAACTGTGTATTCCGCCGGAACGCACGGCGTCGGTCGGCGACGGCGCGACGGACGTGTCCATGTTCAAGCGGTCGGCATTCTCCGTGGCATTCAACGCCAAACCGGCGGTCAAGGCCGAAGCGACGGTGGCATTGGATGGCGACGCCCTTCACGCGTTGGCGCCATTGGTGGAGCGAGCGTTCCGGAAAAAAAAGCCCGTGCCATTGCGGGAGCAAACGGATTAGGTTGCAATAGCTTTTGCGTCCACTTACTTTTTCTCTTTCAGCAACGCCTCGATTCCGCCTTTGGCCGGGGCGGAGGCATAGCGCGGGATGAGGTGGATGTGGACGTGGTGGATGGTGCGTCCGGCCGCTGCGCCTTCATTGATGCCGATGTTGTACGCATCGGGCTTGTGCAAGGCGTCGAGCTTTTGTTTGGCCGCACGTAATGCTTTTTGCGCCGCAACCAGTTCGTCGTCATCCAATTCGAAGAAGGATTCCTTGTGGCGCTTGAGGATGACGAGGTGGTGGCCGGGCGAAGCGGGGTACTTGTCGGCAATGACGTACCAATCTGCGTTGTCGCAGAGGTAATTGGACGTGTTTTCCTTCAAGGTGCAAAAGAGGCAGGTCATGTTTTCATCAATTCTTTGGCGAGTTGCCGCCGGTTCCGAACCAGCGTTGGTTTTCGCCCGGCTCGTTCGCCGGTGGTTTTTCCTCAAACGCTATCCGTCCATTCTTGGTCATTTTTAGGTACTTTTCAAGATGACGTCCGTATTTTTCTTCGAATTGTTGTTCCGTGATGGGGTCGAACTGTTCCGGCATCGTCGGTGACGTTTCCCCGCGTATGATCGTCCAGACGCCATGGGTGTGCCCCTCGATTTTTTCATGGGGAACGGAAGCTTGCGCTAGACGTTTTCGAATCCAATCTCGCATTGGAAGGCGGAGATTCATCGCGCGTTACGCCGGCGAGACGTAGACGACGGTGTCGCCGCGAAGCAGTACGGTGCCAATCTTGCGTTTGACTTGGCCGTCGACCAGTTCTTCGGCGCCTTCCAGCACGAGGTTCATGTGCACGTCGAAGGACGCCAAGGTTCCGCGGACTTCCACGTTGCCCTTGAGTCGGATGAGGACGGGATTGTTCAAGGATTGGTTCAGGATATCAAACGGTCTTTTTTCTGCCAAAAAAATCACCCAACATTTTTCAAAAAAATTAATGCGTATTTCCGGGCTGGACGGCCGGTTGCTCCTTCGGCTTCTTGCGGAACAGGTTGCTGAAGAACTCAACTATACTCCGCAGGATGCCTTTTCTAGCTTTCGTTTCCGGCAAGATGACGGCGTGCCCGGTGATTTGTCCGGCCAATTTGGTCAACGCCAGCATGAACGGGCTGTGCGGGGACTGCAAAGCGATGGGTTGCTGGCTGGCGGAGGCGCGACGGACGGCGCGGTCTTCCGGCAGGACGGCGGCCACCTTGATGCCCAACAAGGCCTCGATTTCCTTGGGTTTGACTTCCGATGGGTCGTTCAGCGACATGTTGACGATGGCGCCGTTGAGCTTCGTCCCTTTACGCTCCAAGTAGTTCTTGACTTTCAACCCATCGGCCATGGCCGGCGGCTCCGGTGTCAGGATGACGAAGGCCTCCGACGCCGCATCCATGGCGCTTTTCGCGTCGGCCATCCAACCCGGTGCTGGGTCGATCAGCACGTAGTCGTACTTCTTCTCGAGTTCCAGGACGGCGTCGCGTAGTTTCGAAAAATCGACGGAAGACAGCCGGTCGGTCGACAGTTCGGACGGCACGTACCGCATGCCCCACGGGCCTTCGTACACGGCGTCGGCGATGGCGTTCTCGCCGCTGAGCACTTGGTTCAGCGTGATGGGCGTGCGCTCGACGCCCAACAGCAGCCCGATGTTGGCCATGGCCATGTCGGCGTCGACGATGACGACTTTCTTGCCGGATTTGGCCAGGATCAGTGCCATGTTGAGGCAGATGGAGCTTTTGCCGACGCCGCCTTTTCCGGATGCAAACACGATGCTGGTCATGGCGCGTGTCCCTCCGGCAGGCTTCCTTTCGTGGTGCCGGGCTTGGTCAGGTCGTACAGTTTGTATTTCTTGCCGGCATCGTCCGACGCACCGGGTGTACCCTGGGTTTCCTTTCGCACTTCGTCTTCGAAGAACGGTGAATACGCCGGCAATTTGATGTGCCGCAGGCTTTCGTCGCTGGGCACGAACACGGCGTCTTCGTGGAACGCCAAGGCCAAGTGGACTTGTTCGGCATTCAGCTCGACGACGTCGATGACGCCGTTTTGACAGGCGGCCGCGTTAAGCACGCGTTGGAACGCCCGCTCGCCGGACAGTTCCTTGTTGAACGCGTAGTATTCGTACGTCGTGCCCACGATCTTGCCGGTATCTACCAAGACGGTTCCTTCTTCGACGCCGGCAAGTCCCTTGATGGCGATGGCAAGATACCCACAGAAGCGCTTTCGCCGCAACTCGTCGATTAGCGCCACCAAGTCGGTGGACGACGCGTCAAGGTTGGTCTTGATGGGCTTGCCGGAAGGCAGGTTCATGTCGGAATCCGGCAGCCATTAGGAATGGGGAGTATAAAAATCGGGCTCATGGGACTTGGTCGTTGAAACTGAATTGGAATAGAAAAAAAAGCGGTGGACTTCAAAAAGTAGTGAAGCGATTCGCCTTCATTGCCGCAAGTTGATGACCAAGTCGGCCGTGTTCTGCAACGCCGCGGAAAAGTCCGGCTCGGTGCCCACCACAATGGTCTCCTTTCCATGTTCTTTGGCCTTGGTCAACAACGGCTTGAAGTCCGAGTCGCGCGAGCAGACGGCGATGGTGTCGATGTTGGGGTTGAACACGTACTCCGTCGCATCCACCGCCAGCGCCACGTCAACGTCGGACGGCACGATGACGACTTCGAAGCCCTGGTTGGTCACCGCTTCGATCAGCTTGTCGGAGGCGTATTGGTCCAAAAAAACCTTGGCGACCTTCAGGCGGCCTTGCTTGAGCAGGCGGGCTTTGATCGTCTCGAGGTTGACGCCGAGTTCCTTTCGCAACAGGTTGGGTCCGTCGACGAATGCGGCGATGCGCTTTTCTTTCTTGCCTAACGCTTCACGGAGTTGTTTGAGCATCGTGTTCACCTTGCATGGATGTGGATAAGTTGGTTCAAGCCGCCGAGATTGATATCTTCTGGTTTTCTCAATATAGCGGCTGCACCTTTTTCCATCAACTTTTGATGGTGTTTTTTAAGGGGATTGGTGGTGGACGCCAGGACCGGTAGGTCAAACTCGCGGGCCAAACTTATGATATTTGGTCCGGATTTTGACACGTCTTCTCCTGTGAGTCTGAACGTGCTTGAATCGCAGATGACTAGGTCGATGGGCCTTGTCTGGTCTTGGATTCGGTCAGCCATTTTTTTTGGGTCTGAAAAATGCTCGGCAACATGATGCGCTGAAGTTAACATGTCTTTAAGCATTCTTCCAGCCGGTCCGTCGGGTTCGAATACGACTACGTGTTTTGGCTTTAGCGCGAATTTTTCGATCAATTTTTTTAGGTGCTGTAAACCATTTTCCTGAGTTAAATCCCGCTGGGAGATACTGTGCACGTCGAGTTGTTCGACAACTCTTGCCTCTGCTTTTGAATTTCCACTAATGATCACAATAGGTAGGTGGGGGTGGTTTTCTTTGATTTGCTCAATGGTGTGAACACCTGGCCTTTCAAGATCTGAATCTAGTTGTTTGGAGTGTCCCAAATTCATGACGATCAGTTTTACCTGGTGTCCGTTTTTTTTGAGATAGTCCTTAACCGATGCGTGATTGTCGAGTGCATCCACGGGTTCACCGATCACTTGAATAGCGCGGCGTAATGTTTCACGCAGGAATGGTTCTGAATGAACAACCAGTACGTGGGGCTTTGCTATCATGGCCGGAACACTTTTTTTGAATTGAAATTGATTTGGTCCTGCACGTCCTTTAAGTCTTTGTCCAGCGTCTGGGCGATGTGTTCGTAGACTTCGTGGACGTTGGACGGTTCGTTCCGCTCCGGTTTGGCGCTTGTTGTTTGGGCTTCCTGTTCGTCGTTTTTCTTTGCCATACCGCTTTTCCACCCGTACGGCGAGTCCGTCTCACACAGGATGCGGTCCAACGGCGTCGTCTTGATGATGGCCGTGCGGTCCTTGCTCTTGACCGTAGGCAGGCTCAAAAAGCAACCGGCTTCAAGCGCGGCCTTGGCGTGTTTTTTCTCCAGGAAGAAATGCAGCACGTGAGTGCCTTTGAACGACGGCAGCGTTTCCAAGACTTGTTCCACCGCTTTTCGGGTGTGGATCACGCAAGCCAACCCGTTTTTCTCACCAAAGGCCAACTGCGCTTCAAAGACTTGGCGTTGCCGACCCAAAGTAGCCGGGCCGAAGTAATGCAGGTCGAGGCCGATTTCGCCGATGGCGGACAACTTGGCTTTGTGCTGCTCCAAAAACGCCATGTGTGCCTCCAGGCTTTCGGAAGCGGCGTGGAAGGGGTCCAACCCGCACGCCGCCAAGAGCGCGTCCGGATACCGGGCGACCAAGTCCAGCTGATTTCGGTTGCTGGAGGCGTGGGTACCGTGCGTGACGGCGATGGTACCCGTGGCCCGCATGCGCTGGATGACCGGCTCCAATGCGTCCACGCCGTTTGGCCCGATGAAATCGGCGTGGTCCAGGTGGCAGTGGGCGTCAAAAAACCGCATACGAGCGTTTTTGGCGGGGTTTTAAATAAGGGTTTTTACCTTATTCGCTACGTCGTTTCAGCCAACGTGCCCGAAACGCCATTTTTCACGCTGTTTAGCCGAGGTGTTGTTGAAGTGTCCGACCGAATTTTTGCCCAAATGGGAGATCTCAAGATTGGAAAATACGTCATCATCGACGACGTGCCTTGCCGCGTGGTCAGCATGGACAAGTCCAAGCCGGGCAAACACGGTGCGGCCAAGCTCCGCGTCGAGGCCATCGGATTGTTCGACAGCGGCAAACGCAGCATCATGAAGTCCACCGACGCCGACGTCGAGATCCCCATCGTGGAACGCAAACGCGCGCAAGTCGTCAGCCTCGCCGGCAACTTGGCCAACTTGATGGACTTGTCGTCGTACGAGACGTTCGACGTGCCCATCGACGAGGAAATGATGAAAGACCTGGAAGTCGGAAAAGAAATCCAGTACATGGTCGTCATGGGCCGCAAGCTGTTGCTGCGCGTGTACGATAACGAGTAGATTGTGCTCAAGCGGCGTTGGCCATGCTGGAACTTCGATTCATCCGGGAAAACACCGACGCCGTCCGACAGAACTTGCAAAAACGCGCCAACCCCGAGGTCTTAAAGCGGTTGGACGCGCTGCTGGCCGCGGACAAGCAATACCGCGCCGCCTTATCGCAAGTCGAAGCCGTCCGAAAGCGCCGCAACACCATTTCCAAGGAAATCAACGACGCCAAAAAGGCCAGCAAGGACGCGGCCGCCTTGCTGCAGGAAGCCAAGGAATTGCCCGACCAAGTGGCCCAAGCCGACGCGGTCTCGCAGGAAAAACTTGCTATCGTCAACCGTTTGCTTTCCGGCATCCCCAACCTGCTGCACGATTCCGTTCCGACGGCCAAAGACGAGTCCGGTAACGTGACGGTCCGGGAATGGGGCGGACGCGAGGTCCCCGATTTCGGCGTCCAAAGCCATGTCGACTTGATCGAGAAACTCGGCGTAGCGGACATCGAGCGTGCCGCCAAAACATCGGGCGCCCGCTTCTACTTTTTGAAAAACGAATTGGTCTTGCTGGATTTGGCGTTGCAACGCTTCGCGTTGGATTTGCTTTACAGGAAAGGTTTCCAGACGGTGTATCCGCCGTTCATGATGCGCCGCGGGCCGTACGAAGGCGTCACCGACTTGAAAGATTTCGAAGACGTCATGTACAAAATCGAGGGCGAAGACTTGTATTTGATTGCCACGTCGGAACACCCCATGGCCGCCATGCACATGGATGAAGTCTTTGCCGAGGAAAACTTACCGATGAAATACGCCGGCGTTTCCGCCTGTTTCCGCAAGGAAGCCGGCGCGCACGGCAAGGACACCAAAGGCATTTTCCGCGTCCACCAATTCAGCAAGGTCGAACAATTCGTCTTCTGCAAACCCGAGGACTCCTGGACTATCCACGAGGAACTGTTGGGTAACGCCGAAGACGTCTTCCAGAAACTGGAAATCCCTTACCGCGTCGTCAACATCTGCACCGGCGACATCGGCACCGTGGCCGCCAAAAAATACGACATCGAAGCCTGGATGCCGGCGCAAGGCACGTACCGCGAAGTCGTGTCCTGCAGCAACTGCACGGCCTACCAAGCCGTGGGGCTCAACGTCAAGTACGGCAAGTACGGCGGCGCCAAGGAATACGTCCACACGCTCAACAGCACGGCCATCGCCAATCCCCGCGCCATCGTCGCCATATTGGAGAACTTCCAGCAACCGGACGGGTCCGTCAAAATTCCAAAGGCCCTTCACGACTATCTGCCGTTCAAGGAAATCGTGGCCAAAAAACCAAAATCCGGTGAAAAGAAGAAATGAAGCCGCTCTTGTTAGCCTTGATCTTCGGCGTCATTCTCATGGCCGGATGCATGCAGAATAATGACGCCGGCCCTACGGCGTCCCCTTCTGTTTCAGTCCAAGCAACGCCCACGGCTTCCGTCACCGCGACGCCTTCCGCAACGACCACGCCCACGGCGTCGCCTTCCGTCGCCGTCCTCAAATGCCAAGTGGATTCGGACTGCGTCACCGACGGCTGTTCCGGCCAGATCTGCCGCTCGAAACTCGATGAGCCGGTCATGACGACCTGCGAATGGCGGGAAGAATACGCCTGTTACAAGAAGGACGGCTGCCTCTGCCAATCCGGACAATGCGCGTGGAATGCCGAAACCATCGCTTGCGTCAATGGATCTGGCGGTTCCGGCCAGGCCACTGTACCTGTTTCCTCGCCGGCCGTGCCGCCGCAGGGCGAATCCGAGACCTTCGACGCCTCCAACATGTGCGTCAAGCTCTGCCAAGACGAGAAAAACAAGGGCCGCAACTTGTCCGCCGGACCATGCTTGTCCAACGAAATCATCCGAAATTGGGTGTGCGACGTGGCCCATGATCCCCGCCAGGACATTGACAACCAAGAGCAAAACACGTGCCCGGCGTTCGGCTCGACCGCCAACCACTTCGTCGAAGTCGATGAGAACTGCCGGGTTATCGCAATCGAATAGATTTATTGACTCAAGACGACGTGGGTGAATCCTGGTGCGCGAACCTTTCCAGAAACTTTTGGATGGAAAGAACTGGCAAGACTTGCACCGTTGCATGCCTTCGTTGAGCCGAGAAGAAGCTCCGGCCGTACTAGCCGAAATTCAGCAAACCATTGCTGACCGTCATGGCCATCTGGATCGCTATTTTTCCAATCCGGATGCGGCTCCTTCAGACCGAGTATTGGCAGGAGTATGGTTTAAAGCCCTTGAACGTCTTTGTGCCCCAGATATCAGTTATTCCAGAACGGACGATGCATTATATGCCCTTCAAGTCGCACAGCATGTCGCTGAAAAAAGGGGTGAGTGCATCCAGGACCTGCTTCCGTTCTTACTGAGGAAGATTTATCAAAGTCCGGCGTACCGTGAAGCCGGCATCGATATTGCCCCTCATTTGTTGAACGTGGCGCAAACGGTCCTTGCCCACCCGACGGCCATTGAGGAAACCAAGGCGCATGTTTTGCGTTTGAAAAGAGAAATCGAAAAAGATCTTCGATGCTAGGCGGTTTTCCCGAATTCTTTAGGTTGCGACGCGTAGTCCAATCGCTTCCGAGTCATTTTTATCTTTGAGGTACATCTGCTTAATGGGTTATACGGACATGGAACAGCGAATCAATACGGAACATGTTGAACTCCAGTTGGGATCCAGGAACGTCCTTTTTCGTTTCTCGTACCTCGCATCGTTGGAATCCGACGTGAGGGCTTTTTTGGCCGCCAACGGTGGAACCGACTTTCTCCAGCGCGTTGTTTCCAGTTCCGAGCCAACTCTCAAAGCAAAACGGATTCCTATCCATCTTGTCAAACCTTTCTCTACAGAGGCACCCAAGCACGTGGACAAAAAAAACGTCTCCGTTCGCCGCAAATTGGGCTTCGACATCGCAGCGGGTGGCCTCAAGGATGCCGAAGGCGCACTGCAACACATGGCCACGGTATGGGAAACCGACCTTGGCATCCCGACGGAAATGCCGCTTTTTACCCTGGGCCAACAACGGCTTAAAAACGCGCCCAAGGGCTCAGAACACGAGATCATGGTATCCCTCAATAGCTTATTGCCGTTGTTCTCCAAGCATCTGAAAGGACTCGACCCTCTCGAGCGCGAACCTCTTTTGAAAAAACACAAGGAATGGCTTCGGTACCTCTCAAACCGGGAAATCAAGGCTGCCCCCACCACGCAAGACGTCCGGATCCACTTTGACGAAAATAAGGAGCCCGTGTTCATCATGCAGGCGCAGGGGCCGGGAGTCGAGCAAGAACGCCGAAAGCAGGATCGTTCGATGTAGCGCCCGTCAAAGGAAGCGGATGCCTAACGCGCTGAGCACCATGCCCAGAACGAGGGCCAGCAGGACCGATGCGACAATCAGGGTGACGTACGACAGGGCCTTGATTTCGTAGACTTTGCGTTCGACGATGGCTTCGGTCTGTTGCTCGAATTCCGCCAAGTGGTGCTGGTCGGCCTGGAGTCCGCGGAGTTGTTTCTCGATGCGGTCCAGCTTCTGAGACACGCTGGCCGGCGTCAACGACGTGCGATTGGATGTGACGGCTTTACCGCGGTTTTTCGCGTTTTGGCCTCTGGTTTTGGCTCGGGTTGACATGCGTTCTACCGAAGGCTATTAAACGGCTTCCGGATATATTAGTTGTCCCCTCGAAGGTCCCATAAAAAACGGGAAGAAACGGCGGCATCCATCTGGGGGTGGATCCCGCTCCGTGTTTCCGTGGCGGACGCGTTTGCTTTTTGCCTTGCATCCGTTTGTCTTTCGGCCTTCCGACGGGTTTGTAAGTGTTGGGGTAGGCGTGGCGTGGACGATTTTGTCGAACGGTTTGAACGGTTCCTGGATTCCAAGTACCAAGGCGAGATGCAGGAAGCGTTCGCCCACTATCCCCAGAAACGATCCGTCAACGTGGACTACCACCTGTTGGACGCGTTCGACCCCGAGCTTGCGCAGAAAATCCACGAAAAGCCCGACGAACTGATTGCCGCCGCGGAAAAGGCCGTGCAAAGCCAGAAACCCATCGTCTTCGAGGACGAGCGTCCTTTGCATGTGCGCTTTTTCAATTTGCCATCCACCTTCGAGACGTCGGTCATGAACCTGGGTGCCGACCACTTGGACCAATTGTTCCGCATCGAAGGCGTCGTGAGCTGGGTCACGGAGATCAAGCCGTTGATGAAGACGTCGCTGTGGCAGTGCATCCACTGCATGACGACGATCAAGACGGCGACGGACAAGTCCAACATCAAGCCGCCCGGCATCTGCCAGTGCGGCCGGCGCGACTTCAAGCTCATGGAAAAAAGCGGGTCCAGCTCCTACATCAACGTCCAACGCGCCCAAATCCAGGAGTTGGTCGAAAAGCTGCGGGGCAACGCGCCCACGGCGTCGGTGGAAGTCTGGATGGAGGACGATTTGGTCAACCAGATGGTGCCCGGCGAAAAATTCATCATTTCCGGCGTCCTGCGCCTCAAACCCGTCAAGGAAGGCAAGGTCAAGTCCGCGGTGTACGCCAAGTTCATCGACGCCATGCACCTGCAGCGCATGGAGCGCGAGTTCGAGGAACTGGAAATCACGAAGCCGGAACAGGAAGAGATCGAACGGCTGGGCCACGACCCGGGTTTGTTCGAGAAAATCGTGAAAAGCGTCGCGCCCAGCATTTACGGTTATAGCGAGCTGAAGCAAGCCATTGCGCTGCAGTTGTTTGGCGGAACGCCGGGCAAAGTGCTGCCCGACGGCAAAAAAATACGCTCCGACATCCACCTTTTGTTAATCGGTGACCCTGGGACTGCCAAAAGTTCAATTCTAGGCTACGTAAGCCGTATTTCGCCTAAAAGCGTCTATGTTTCGGGCGAATCCGCCACTGGAGTGGGTTTGACGGCCTCCGCTGAACGGGACAAGGACGGGGAAGGCTGGATTCTGAAAGCCGGCGCCATGGTGTTGGCCAACGGCGGTTTGGCGATCATCGACGAGTTCGACAAGATGGACGTGGAAGACCGCGGCTCCATCCACCAAGCCATGGAGCAGCAAGTCATCTCCGTTGCCAAGGCGGGCATCGTGACGCAGTTCCAATCCAAGACGTCGGTGTTGGCCGCGGCGAACCCCAAGATGGGCCGGTTCGATCCCAACACGCCGCCCGCGGATCAATTCAACATCTCGCCTCCGCTTCTGTCGCGTTTCGACTTGATTTTCACCATCAAGGACGTGCTGGACGAGACGAAGGACCGCCGCACCGCCGACCACATTCTATTGGGCCACAAATTGTCGTTGCAAGGCGATTCGGCGCAGATGCAGAAAGACATCATGCCGGTCATCGACATGGATTTGCTGCGCAAGTACGTGGCGTACGCCCGCCGCCACATCCGGCCCAACTTGTCGGAAGAAGCCGCGGACAAGATCAAGGAATTCTACGTCGACTTGCGCAAGCAAGGCGCCAAAGACAACACGTTTTCCATCACGGCGCGGCACATCGAGGGCATCATCCGGTTGTCCGAAGCGTCGGCCAAATTGCGTCTGTCGCAACGCGTGGAACTGCAGGACGCCGAGCGGGCGATTGCGTTGGCCATGTTCGTGCTCAACGACGTGTTCGTGGACAAGACGACCGGGCGGATTGATTCGGACATTATTTCCATTGGCCAGCCCAAGAGCCGCGTGGACCGCATGCGCACGATTCTAGGCATCATTGGCACGCTGCAGAAGCAGTTCGATTTGGTGGCCGTCGACGACATCGTGAAGGAAGCGCAGACCTATGGACTTGACGACGTGTACGTCCGCCGTTTGGTGGACGAGTTGAAAAGACAGGGAGACCTTTACGAACCTAAAGTCGGACACGTCAAGCTGTCAAGAAAAGAAGCGGGCTAATGTGAGGGGGCGAGGCCCAGGCCGGGCCAGGGGGACGCTTCCCCCGGGGCGACCGTGGAGGAACTCAAGCGGCAAGGCGACCTCTACGAGCCGAAAGTGGGTCACGTCAAGTTGTCGAGGAAAGAATCCGGATAGTTAAAACACGGTCGAATGCCTGGGTTAAACAATTCCGCGGTTAACCGTCGCGGCTACATTTATTCCGAAGAGTTAAGTAGCGTGGCGAATTCAGTTTCCTATGTTTCTTGACTTTTTTCGCGCCGTGTACGAACCCCGGCGCGTTTTTGATCGAGTGGCATCGAACGCCGGATGGAGGCGAGCACTTTTCCAACATATGTTTGCCGCCTCTGTTGGCACGGCTACTTATTTCCTCCTCGCGTACAATTGGGCTGACTTCGACGTTGGGGTTCTCATTCAAGGATTTTTGTTCGTCTTGGGCCTGACGACACTTTTAATGCTCGGCATAACTTTTTCAGCCTATCTTCTCAGTCAGATCATAGCTGGGCAGAGCCGTTTGAGTGTGTTTGCCACGTTCAGTGGATTGATTTTGCCATTTTTTACCCTGTTGGGAAGTTTGTTCTTTTACGCGGTGATTGGGGACTCGCCAGGTTGGCTGTTTTCCATCGCTATCAATAACTTTATTCCCATCTCTCTCGTCTTATCGGCGGCCATCGCATATCTTTTTGCCATTGGGGCGCAAGTCGCTTGTGGGAGTAAACAACCCAATTGGCTGTTCATCGGCCTTTTGTTTTGCTCGATGGCCGTAACCTCTTCAAGCACCAATCAATTTTTGGTCGACTACCATGGACATGTTGCCGTCAACGATATGGCTTCAAACGCTTGGTTTGTTAAAGTGGGTGAAACAATCTCTCCTCCCGTTGCACCCCCGTCCGAACCCATGATCCTTGACTTCTCGACCGAAACGATTTTCACCAAGGATTCGACTATTACTCGTGAAGAAATCGCTCTTCAGACGAACGCCTTCGATTATGCCCGTCCACATTCGTTTGCGCAACCTCAAGACTTTATCTTTGTATGTGAAAAAAACGACCCGCAATGCAACACCGTTGATTTTCCATTATTCATCGATTCTAACCGAATCGACGTGCTGCGGACCAGTCGCGTAGTCTTTACTCCTTGCTTTATGCCGAGCGATGGACGGGCCGCCCAATTCTGTTTCGTTTTCAGCCAGGCTCCTCCGTATCCGAGGCCACCTGTAGACGGGTATCTTCCAAGCGGACGTGCATTTTGTCAGACGAATTGCAGATGACATCTCTATTATCCATCCGCTAATTTCTCGTTTTCAAAGGAGTATCCAAACGGTTTAAACCGCCGTCACGCTAACGCTTCTGCATGGTTTTTACGATTCGGTTTGTCGCGTTGCAGTTGTTGGCCGCCTTTTTTGCCGTCCAATTCTTGGGCCTCGTGGTGGGCGTGCAGTTCATCGCCGCAGGCATCCAGACCGTCGACGACCCGGCCGACGTGGGCAACGCGTTGCAACTCATCGTCGGCATCCTGGTCACGACGGGCATCCTGTTGGCTGTCCTGCATTTCTACAAGGGCAGTGCCTTGATCAAGGGTCTTGAGGCGCTGATGATGTTCACGGCGTCGGGCTTGTTTTTCTCGCTGTTCTTCAACGAATTCGTCACGCTGGGTTTGGCGTTGGTGTTGTTGGGCGTGCGGTTTTTGTACGAGCCGTTCCGTCCGTTCCTGCTCATGTTCGCCACCATGGTCGTCGGCGGCTTGCTGGGCGCCTCGCTGGACGTCCTGCCCGTATTGGTGTTCGTGGTGTTGATTTCGGCGTATGATTTTGTCGCCGTGTTCATGACCAAGCACATGGTTGTCTTGGCGGAACGGATGTCGGAACGCAAAGCCAGCCTCACGGTCAACTTCAAGCACAAAAAACAGCAAGTTATGCTGGGCTCCGGGGACTTCGTCGTGCCGTTGGTGTTGTCGGTATCGCTGTTGCATCATTACGGCATCTTCGTCGCGGCCGCGGCAGCTCTCGGCGCTGGTCTGGGCTTGGCGTCGCTTTTGTGGTTGATGGAACGCAAACGGGGCTATTACCCGGGCCTGCCGCCCATCGTGTTCGGCGAATTGTTGTTGACGGCGTTGGCGTTGGGACTCAAGACGGTCCTGAATTTCTGATTCCGGCACCAACTGCATTTTACGCATCCTGATTTTTTTTTGGAAAAGGATTTGACATGGATTCGGTCCTCTTTGCTTTCGTCTTTTTCATCGCGCTGCTCGCGGCCTTGATTGACGTCATGGTCGGAGGCGGCGGGCTCATCACCGTGCCCGGCTTGGGCGCGTTGGGTTTGCCGTTGCGTTCGGTCATCGCGACGAATCGTCTCTACGTCGTGCCATTCACGCTCGTTGGTCTGGCCAATTATTGGCGCAAGAACGTCCGCATTGACGTGCGGCCCATCGTGCCGCTGCTGATTGCGAGGTCGGCTGGCGCGTACTTGGGCGCCACTGCGATTCTTGCCGTTCCGGTCTCCGAACTGAAGCTGCTGGTCGCCGGTTTCATGGTGGCTGCCATCGGGGCCATTGTCATCCTGGACCGCTTCAAGGGTCGGCCCGTTGAATTCTTACCCAATGGCCCCGGGCGCATCGTACTTGCGTGCGTACTCTTTCTTGCGTTGGGTTATTACGAAGGTTTCGTAGGCGGAGGCGGCGGCACGATTTCCCGCATCCTGCTCATGCTCTTTTTGGGCTTGCCTTTGTTGGAAGCGGGTGTGGCCGAACTGGTGATGACCGTCGCCACCAGCGCCACGGCGTCCGCCGTCTTTCTGCAAAGTGGCCAGGTTGACTTCGTATTGCTGGTGCCGATGGTGGCCGGCGGCGTGGCGGGCGCGTGGATTGGCTCCCACTTGGCGGTCAAGAACGGCGAGGCGTG
>ORJL011487654.1_pt1 | contig 18186 bp, 24 predicted proteins | sample 1779941 | NCBI WGS metagenome assembly ORJL01 (sample SAMEA104232317, study PRJEB22302) | groundwater metagenome | biome: forest; feature: aquifer; material: groundwater | place: USA | collected 2011-08-07 | depth 5.8 m | reverse complement strand
GGGAGATGTAAGAAAAGTAATGCCTAAATTAAGAGTAAGATTTGATCGGATTTTAATGCCCTTGCCTAAAGGTGCTGAAAATTTCTTGGATTGGGCATTTAGCAAGATCAAGAGAAATGGAATCATACACTTCTACGATTTCTTGAGAGAAGAAGAAATTCCTGAAACTGGGTTGAACAAGATAAAAAAATTGGAAAAGAAATTCAGAGTTCTAAAAGTTGTAAAATGTGGAAATATTGCACCAGGGAAATTTAGGGTGTGTTTTGATATTAAGGTTTTATAGATAAAATCTATTTTAAATTCCACTCTTCAAAGAATCTGTCTAAGTATTCTAACATAAACTTATGCCTTTTTTCGGCTATCTTCTTACCAGTTTTTGTATTCATAGAATCTTTTAAAAGCAATAGCCTTTCATAAAAATGGTTTATTGCAGTATTTGTAGCTTTTTTTATTTCTTCATCAGATCGATTAACGTTTACTTTTATTCTTGGATCATAGATTGGCACTCCTTTATGCCCTACAAAAGAAAAACACCTTGCGATTCCGATAGCACCTATTGCGTCTAATCTATCGGCATCCTGAACTATAGCTCAATCTTTATTTTTAATTTTATATTCGGCCCTACCACTTTTAGAACCTGATTCATATATAATTTTGCATACTTGAGATATTGTTTTTTTGTCTACTTCTAATTTCTCAAGCCATTCTTTAGCAGTTCTCGGGCCTATATTATCATCTCCCCCATGAAATTTAAAATCAGCAATGTCATGAAGAAGGGCAGCTAGTTCTATCACAAATAAATCAGCTTTTTCTTCTTTGCCTATTTTAACAGCCGTTTTCCATACCCTGTAAACATGCCACCAGTCGTGGCCAGAACTGTCACTTTCTAATCTGCTTTTTACATATTTTGCCGTCTTTTCTATTACCAAATTTTTGTTCATAACTATAATCCTAAATCCGCGAGCTCCTTCTTCTTAACATGAACTGCACTAGGAGTCTCTCCACCATGCCAGCTCAATCTTGGCCTTACTCTCATCGGATAGATTCTTTCAGAATTGTCATCGAGTATGATAGCAGAGCCTTTGAGGGTTGGAAGCTCATTTAGATAGCGCTGAATATCAGCAATTAAATAACTTTGGGACATGGCATTTAGAGCAGTTATATCTCTTTTTGCAGTGATTCTATGACTTATAACAATATCAGTCTGAGTAAGTACATCTCTATGAATTTCTCCAGGCTGTTGGGTTGCCAAGACTAAAGAGATTCCTGGTTGCCTTCCTTCCCTAAGCAACTGCACTAAGGCATCTGTGGCCGGAGTTTTTTCGTTTTTCTTTAGAAATTCATGTGCCTCATCAAGAAAAATCCAAACCAGTGGCATTTTTCTCTTCTCTTTTTTTTCTTCAATTGAAAAATAACTTTCTGTTGTTTCTATTGCTTCTAGTTCCTCTATTTTTCTCTTGTCTATTCTATCAACCAACAATTTTTTTGAGATGATTGAGATTACAAGCGCTTTTATGTTGGAAGAACCAGATACATTTGTATAAGCGCTTAGATCTATTATAACTGTTTTTCCGGGTTTTACTAATGAATTAATTTCTGTTCCGTTTTTGTCGAATAAGCCCCATGTTTTTACTGCCTGGAATCTGTTTTCTGTTGCATTTCTAGTATTTTCATCAGCTTTCTTATCTTTTTTGATAAGTTCTATTATCTTTTCAATATCATAGTTTAGTCCTTCTAAATTTGATAGAGTCCTTTCTATTAGGATTCCAATGTTATTAGTCAGCTCAACATTAAAAACATTACACCAGTCATCTGCATTTAATTCTGATGTTTTTATTGTGAAAGGAATGTCTACTGGAATGCCTTTCTTTTGATATTCTTTGAAATGCCCAGAAGGAACATAAATATCTACATTAAATTTTTTTGGGCTTAAATTCCACTCTCTTAACAAATCTTCATCTCTTTCATTTGGAAATTTCATGGTCCAGAAAATTCCCATTGTGTCAAATATTATCATTGATAAATTCTCAGAAACTTCTAATGGCAAATTTGACATTTCTTCTGCTATTGTAGCTATGCTCGATGATTTGCCTCCGCCTCTTTTACCAGTTATTAAAATGACATGGGTTCTTGCTACATCCATAAAAACCCTGTTGCTTAAAGAAGTTGTATTGCCCATTTTTACATAATGTTTTCCAATAAAAATGAGACCTTTATCAGAAAGATTTTTTTTATCGGCCTCGTCTCTACCGATTATTATATCATTTGGCATGGTAAAGGATACTTTTATAAATTTATATCATTTTCTATTTTTATGGAAGAGCAAAAAGTAACGATAAATGAAGAAATGCCAATAAAAAAGAGACAAATAAAATGGAATAGAGTCTTGATACTTTTGTTGCTTATTATTATAGTAATAGCATTTGTGCCTTTTGGGTCTTCGAGTTTGGGAAAAAAGTTCTTGAGTAGTATAACTGCAAGCGCTATAGGTTCTGATATTGTAGCAATTGTAGACAAAGAAAAAATAACAAAAGAACAATTAGAAAAGGAATATAACGGATTGAGTCCTGATTTTAGAAATGTATTCACGAAAGAAACTCTTCTGAGGCAATTAATAGCAGACAAACTGATATTAGGGGAAGCTAAGAATGAAAACATAGAAGTCAGCGATGAAGAATTTAGCCAGATTCTTGATCAGGCTGTGTTAGGATTGCCCCAAGGAATCACTTTAGAGCAGCTTGCAGAAAATCAAGGTTTTTCCTTGGATGAGTTTAAGGTTAAGATCATGGAACAACTTATAGTAAAAAGATATCTTGACAAAAATGTAGTTGTTAAAAATGTAGACCTGGATGAAGCAAATGCATTCTTTGACGCAAATAAAGAAAAACTAAAAAAGCCAGAGATGGTAAATGCTAGCCATATTCTAGTAAAGACAAAACCAGAGGCAGATGAGATTGTAACCCAATTGAAAGATGGAGCAAGCTTTGAAGAACTGGCAAAGGAAAAGTCATTAGACCCCGGAACGAAAATAAATGGTGGAAATCTTGGCTATTTTGGCAGAGGGCAGATGGTAAAGGAATTTGAGAATACTGCTTTCAATTTAAATGTTGGAGATGTATCTGCTCCAGTACAAACAGAATTTGGTTTTCATGTAATAAAAGTTTATGATAGAAAACCTGAAACTGAGGCAAATTTTGATGATTTGAAAGGACAGATAATAAAATATCTACAAGATCAAGAAAATCAGAGAGCTATTCAAAGCCATGTTAACAAATTGGTAGACGATGGAATTAGTTCTGGAAAGATTAAGATTTTATACAAAGAAAATTCATAAAGTTTATAAATCAAGATTGCATATATAACTATATATATTCTTAGCGGGGTAAAATGAGAAATGAGTAATCAATTTAAAACTTTGTTGTTAATGGGATTATTGAGCGGTATTTTGTTAGCTATTGGTTTTTTAATTGGAGGCAAATCTGGACTAACAATAGCATTGATTATTGCAATAGTAATCAATTTTTTGACTTACTGGTTTAGTGCTAAAATAGCCTTGTTTATTTATGGAGCAAAAGAAGCGGATAAGAAAAAATATCCTAAGCTTTATGAATTAGTTAAAGAAACAGCTGACAAGGCAGATTTACCAATGCCTAAAGTTTACATAATAAAAAACAATGCAGCGAATGCATTTGCAACAGGTAGGAATTATAAGAATTCGTATGTTGCCTTCACTGAGGGAATTTTAAATTTGTTGAGCGAAGACGAGCTTAAGGGCGTTATTGCTCATGAATTGAGCCATATAAAAAACAGAGATGTATTAGTAGCAACTATAGCTGCTGTAATTGCTAGTGCAATTTCTTACTTAGCTTTTATCGGAAGATTTGGATTAATATTTGGAAGTGGATCAAGGGATGGAAATCAAGGAAATGTTCTAGAGCTTTTATTGCTGCTCATTTTAACACCCCTAATAGCGATGTTTATACAATTTGGTATATCTAGGAGTAGAGAGTATTTGGCAGATGAAAGTGCTGCTAGAATATTAAAGAATTCAAGAGGATTGGCTAGCGCATTGTACAAATTAGAAAATTCTGATAAACATGGGTTTCATGGAAGCAAAGCTGGGGCCTCCTTGTTTATAGTAAATCCATTCTCGGGACAGGCTTTTATCAGTTTGCTATCTACACATCCACCTATAAGCAAAAGAATAGAAAAATTAAATTCTATAAAATTTAATCAGTAAATGGTAATTTTTAATTCTTGTATGTTTTGCAAATAATTAGAGGCTAATACAGTTGAACAGACTATTTCAAGAGGCGTTGTTATCTGGTTTGTTATGTTTATTGATAATTTATAGATTGCATTATTGTTTAGATTTATTCTGCTGCTTAAGCTGTCCAATTTATCTTCTCGTTCATTAAAGAAGTCCTTGAATATTATTCCATTATAATTATCATTGTCATTAAGAGCTATTTTTGTTGAGCCTATCTGACAGCTGAATGAAGAGGTTATTACATCTGTAGACTGCTCTCCTATGTTGGTAATTACTGTTTGGACAGCCGCATATTTTTTCATCCTGAAATTATTATCTCCAGTTTTTTCACAATTTGCATCTGCGCAAACAAAAGAAAATTTATCTTCTGTCTTTGTTTCTTTGCTTTGATGGACTATTAACTTAGGTGGACAAGACAATCCGCAGTCCTTTCCGCACTTGGTTTCATAAGTGTTAAAATTGCAGTCTCTTTCATCTAATTCACATTTACTATTGCCACAGCAGTTTTGCTTTATTTCACGAACGCAGCTATTTGTTGAAGGATTAAATGAGTCAATTGTACAATCATTGGAATCATCGCAGTTCTGGGTTACATTCTTAACTTTACAAAAGTCAGTATTTGCACAATCAGAACAAGCGCAACTTTCTGTAGAGTCACAAATTCCATCTCCACATAATGTTCTTTGAGCTGGCAGATTACAAGCACTTACGAAAACAATTCCTAAAATAAATATGCCTAAAACCCATCCTTTCATAAAATTTCAAGTTTTATTTAATATTTAAAGCTTACTCTTTTAGGGTTTTGTCAAGTTATCGGCATATAGATAATTTTATAAACTTGTTTCAATTTTCTATGCTTTATGCCTACAGAAACTGAAATAAAGGCGATGAAATTTATAGTTGATATAAGAAAAATAGGCAAGTCTATTCTAAAAAAGATAAGCAGAGATTGTAATGAGAAATTTAGTTATAATGATTTTCATATTGGCTGTAGATTAGTATCAAATACACATACTGTGCTTTTAACAACTGAAGTCAGTGTAAGTAATTCTTATTTAGTAAACATAATAATTCAAGATAAACAAAAAAATTTAGGAGCTAGTAGCCTAGCAGTAAGCTCTCAAAGGGATTACAATAAATCAGATTTAGAAAAAGCTCAGAAACGTATAATTTCAAGAATAGTAGATGGAATTATGAACGGTTAATAATTTGTTTTGTTCTTGAATAAATCAGTCCGAGCCATTTGTTTTTTCCTAAGTCTAAATTAACTCCAGCTTCTTCAATCGGTGTTTTATTTATGCCCTGATGTATTCTAACAAAATTAGATGAGGGTGCCAGGATTTGAACCTGGGTCTTCTGGTATTCTGCAAAGTCCCAAACCAGAAAGGATGGCCAAACTACCCCACACCCCCATAAAACTAAATAATTTAATCGATTTATAAAATTATTGAAAATAGAGAAATAAAAAAATAAATAAGAAAAAGCTTATTTCTTCTTTTCTTCCTTCTTTTCAGGAGCAGCCTTGGCTTTTTCAGGAGATAGCTTCTCTGCTTCTTTTGCTGGAGCGCCCTCTCCCTCCTTTGCAACAACTTTCTCTTCTTTTACAGGCTCAGGCTCTTTAGCGGCCTCAATCTCTTTAGCCAATTTCTTAAGCTCTTTAGCAATTTTATCCTGAACTTCCTTTAACTGCTGTTCAAGCAGATTCTTTTTTTCTTCTGAAAAATCAGTCTTAACATTTTTTATAAGATTGTCAAAAGCTCCAGAATCAACTTCCTTGTTGATTTCCAAAGCCCCCTTTCCCTCTACCAAAACACCCATAGCATGACAACTGCCTATAACGCTTTTTACAGCAGCCTTTAAGTTATTAACATGCATGCCTTCAGATTTCATATTGGCAATTTTTATTACTTGTTCAATTGCCAGATTTGCTATCTTGTTTTTATTAGGCTCGTTAGAACCCTTTTCTGCACCAATCTCTTTTTTAATAAGCTCTGAAACTGGAGGAGTTCCAATCTCCAAGTCAACTTCTTTTGTTTTATTGTCAACTATTAACTTTACGGGAATCTTCATTCCATGGAAACTGTCAGTTCTTTCGTTAATTCTTTTGATTACATCTTGAATATTAATTCTCAATGGTCCTAGCGTTTGACTTATTGATGCATTAGGTGTTGCTTTTCCGCCTTCAACCATTAGCTCAATCTTCTCTTTGCTCACTTTCCTCACCTTGTTCTGAATTTCTTCTGATAACCTTTACAGAATCCAATTTAACCATGATTGGAATTGGAACTGCCGCTTCTAAAAGCTCAACCACAACCTCTTCTTTTTGTTTGTCTACTCTTATGACTTTTGCATTTTCCCTCTTGAAAGGGCCGGAGATTATTTCTACAATATCACTTTTTTGTATATTTACCTGAACTTTTATCTGTTCAAGCATCTGTTCAATTTCTGCATATTGAAGAGGGTTTGGCAATAAGCCTCTGGCGTATGGAATTCCATAGAAAGAAGCTTCTGCTTCCTGCCTGGACTTTGCTTCAATAAAAATATATCCTTTCAAACCATGGGGCCTGACCAGGCTGTAAACCTCTAAATTCTTTTTTATTGTATGACCTATTACAAAGTCCATTACTTGGTCTTCCCTGTTCGCTGTAGTCCTTAATACAAATATCTGTCCTTTTTGCTCTTCGCTCATTTTATAAACTGCCACAATATTTGAATTATAAATCCCATCAGTCCAATTATCAATATGCCGATGCCTGAAACTTTTACGATTATTTTAAATTCTTCCTTAGTAGGCTTTTTTGTAACTGTAAAAACTCTTTTGGATTCTAGCACAAAACTTCTAAATTTACTAAGCAAGGTTCTTTTTTCTTGAGTTTGAAATTCCATTTTTGGTTTCTGAACTAAGTGTTTTAAACTAATTCAGAATTATAAAAATAAGCAAATCCAAGTATTTATAAATGTTTCTAAATTTCTAAATAATAAAATATATAAAGAGCACTTTTTTATCCCTTTATTCTGTTGAGGATGGGCAAATATTTAAAATGAGTGGTACAAAAAAAGTAAAGAGCGCGGGCCGTTTTGGTTCTAGATATGGAAGAAGTATCAGACAAAAAGTAGTAGACGTAGAAAAAAAACAAAGAGGCTGGCACAAATGCCCTTATTGCAGCAAATTAAGGGTAAAAAGAGTGTCTGCAGGAATTTGGCATTGCAGGAGCTGTAATGTTAAATTTGCACACAAGGCTTATACGATCGAGGTATAAAAATGACAACTTATAAATGTTTTAATTGCGACAAGACTGTAAAAGAGGAATATGTAAAAAAAAGAGTAAGATGCCCTTATTGCGGAAGCAAGATTCTTTTTAAGCCAAGAATTACTAATGTAAAAGTAAAGGCCGTTTAAAATGGCCAAGCAGAACAAGGATGTCAAGGAAAAAATAGAGCAATTGCAGTTGTTTGAACAAAAAACTCAGGCATTACTGATGCAAAAGCAAAACTTTCAATCTCAACTTCTAGAACTAGAGAATGCATTAAATGAATTAGAAAATAATAGTGGTCAGGTTTATAAAATAATAGGCAATATAATGGTTGCTTCAGAAAAAAACAAGCTGAAGGAAGATTTAAATAGCAAAACGGACATTTTGGCCTTAAGAATAAAAAACCTAGAAAAACAAGAGAACAAAATAAAAGAGGAAGCAACACAGTTGCAAACCGAAGTGATGGATGAATTAAAAAAGGATGGCCAGTAAAATGGCTGATGGGGCTTTAAGAGACATAATAGACATCCTTTCTCAGATTGAAAAGGACTTTACAGTACCTAAAAATGTTCGTATAAAGGTCAAAAATGCTTATGCTGCCCTGAGTGAGAATGGAACTAGTGTGGGTGTAAGAGTTGACAAGTCATTACAGGAGTTAGATGACATCTCAGATGATCCAAACGTCCCTAGTTACGTTAGAACCCAGATATGGAATGTGGTAAGCATGCTGGAAACCATATCTGAATAGTAATGAAATTAACCAAAATACTGCCACTCGAGAATAGAAATATTTAAATATCTAAAGCGTATGTTGAAATAGGAGGCAAACAATATGGGAGTTTTTCAAAAAATAAAAGAGAGATTTTCAGGAATTGGAAACGATGAATTTCCTGATGAGTTTAACGAAGACTATATCACAATTGATGCTAATGCTGATGCTAATAGGCCTAAGGCAAAGGTGATAGTAAAGCCTTATACTATTGAAGACTTTTCTGACATTAAACAAGTAATAGATGATTTAAGGGACGGCTATACAATAGCTTTGGTCAATATAAGGAATCTTAGGGACAAGGATTTGATTGAATTAAAAAGAGCGGTAAACAAATTAAAAAAGACAACTGATGCTATGGAAGGAGATATTGCCGGATTTGGAGATGATTTTTTGGTAATAACTCCAAGCTTTGCACAAATCTACAGAAACAAAGAAGTCGAAGATATGCAATAGCTTTTTTTCTTATTTTCAATTTAAAAAAGTTATAAAAAGTTTTATAAATATATCCCTATAATAAATTCTAATGGAAAAATTAGACAAGCAGAAGTGTCCAATCTGTATGACAAATAATATGACTTTGACAGAAGATGAGATGGACGTTCCTTATTTTGGAAAAACCTACATATTCAATATGCACTGCTCAAACTGCAATTATAACAAGTCTGATGTTGAAAGCCAAGAGCAAAAAGACCCTGTAAAGATTACATTCGAGATAAGCTCTGAGGATGATTTAAAAGTAAGAGTTGTCAAGTCAGGCGAGGCCAACATTAAAATACCTCAGTTGAGAATGAGCGTTGAAGGTGGCCCAAACGGCGAGGGCTATATTTCTAACATCGAAGGCCTTTTAGACAGATTCAAAAAGATAATAGAAGATGAAAGAGACATGGCCGAAGATGATGATGTGAAAAAGACAGCCAAAAATCTACTTAAGAAATTATGGAAAGTAAAAATGGGTGACATTCCAGTAAAGGTAGTGATAGAAGACCCGACAGGAAATTCTGCAATTATAAGCAAGAAGACTGTTGTGGAGAGTTTAAAAGTTAAGAAGTAAGTCTTTTAGTTAAGTCATCTATTCTTTCTACCAACTCTTGAAATTGAGAGCTGGTATCAAATTCATCGCTTTTATAACCTTTTATTCTTACAAGTCTATCAACAATATTCCCTTGATTGTATCTTCTATTTAGCAAAAATGAATATCTTGCAGAATTAGAGGCGTGAGAGAAGGCATGTTTATAATTATCTTCGACAAGTATAATTACATCATATTGTGGTTTGAATCCTTCTATAACATTTTGTTTAGTATTACCATTCACAAAGTAGATTTCTCTTTGGGCGAATAAATTTTTTAATCTAAGATTATACCATAAAAATGTATCTTCCTGGATTTTATGCTCTAATTTTTTTTGATTCAATAATTCATCATAAGACATTAAGTCTTCTTTTTTAAGTGAATTTATTCTATCGGTAACAACCACAACATTAGAATTATTTTCTTTGAAATGTTCTACAGCTTCTTTGGCTCCCGGTATCAATGGAAGACTTGCATAAAAGCTTGCATGTGAAAATCTTTTTAAATAATCAGTAAACCAACCTGGTTGTAGTCCTACTCTTGCTGCTTTTTGTATTATAATAGGGCTTTTAGTTTCAAAATTCCAGCTATCGACATCCTCTACTTTGAAATCTGGATTTTTTCCAGTTCTTTGAAAGAAATCAGTATTTACCAATTCTAGATATGACTCTAAGAAATTCGCCTTCACATCATCACAATCAAATATATTTAATATACGCGTCATTTTGAAAAAGATTTAAAAAACAAAAACATATATAAATGTTGTCTTTAAATTTAAAATTATGAAAACTTTGTTCATTGAAGCCAAGACAAAAGTAGACATAAGTCATTTAATTGACAAACTAAAACTGCCGAATAAGATTGGATTAGTTTCTGCTGTGCAATTTTTAGATAATTTAAATGATGTTAAAAAATATATTGAAAGCAAAGGAAAGAAAGCAGTAATAGCCGGACAAGTCTTAGGATGTAATATGACTAATCCTTTGATGGTAAAAGAGGATATAGATGCTTACTTGTTCATAGGAAGCAGAGGCTTTCATCCAGTTGAGATAGCAAGAATAACTAAAAAGCCAGTTTTTATAGCAAATCCAATAACTAATGAAACAAGCCAAATAACTAAAAAAGAGGTTGAGGAAATAGAAAATAGAAAGAAAGGAAGAATTTTAAACTATCTTCATTCAAATAAGGTGGGTATTTTAGTAACCTTAAAGCCTGGCCAGGAAAATATTGACTTAGCATTTATACTAAAAGAGAGATTGGACAAAGAAAGCTACATTTTTGTAGGAAATGAGATGGGAGAAAATGATCTAATCAATTTTTCTGATATAGGTTCTTGGGTAAACACTGCTTGCTCTAGAATAGAGATAAATAAAGTAGTTAATTTTGACGAAATCGCAAATTATATAAAGAATACTCAAATACTAACAAACGAATAAACATGGGATTCCAAGTAAACAAGATGCTGTGCCAAAAACACAGCAAGAGAGTAATTGGCAATTGCAAATGGTGTGGAAAATCTTTGTGCAAGAATTGCGATTTTAAGAATGTAGGAAGAATAATGTACTGTACTGATTGCATTGATAAAGTTTCTAAGATGCCCAAATTCAAGGAAAAGTTTGCGGGAATGAAAAAAGATATTTGAGAAAAATATAAAAAGCGAGATATTCTCTAGTATTTCATGACAAAAGCGGATTTGATAACAAACATAGCCATAAAACGAGGTTTTTTCTTTCCAACTGCTGAAATCTATAATGCTAAAGCTGGATTCTGGACTTATGGACATCTGGGAACTTTGATAAAGAGAAAGTTTGAGAATTTATGGAGACTGTATTTTCTAGGTCTTAATGATAACTATTTTGAGATTGAAGGGAGCAACATACTTCCAAAAAAAGTATTTGAGGGCTCAGGCCATTTGGAGAATTTTAATGACCCCTTGACAGAATGCAAGAAATGTCATTTTAGGTTTAGAGCTGATGAGCTGATTGAAGATGAATTAAAAATGAATACTAGCGGAATGAAAGAAAAAGATATGGATGAACTAATAAAGAAAAACAAGCTGAAATGCCCCAAATGTTCCGGAGAACTAACTGAAGTCAAATGGTTTAATATGATGTTTGACGTAAGGATAGGAGCGATTGGAGATGAAGTTGCTTACCTAAGCCCTGAAACTGCACAAAATGCATTTATGTCATTCAAAAGAGAGTATCTGGCTTTAAGGGAAAAACTGCCGATGGGTCTTGCAATAATAGGAAAGGCCTTTAGAAATGAAATCAGCCCAAGACAGGGATTTTTTAGGCTCAGAGAGTTTACTCAAGCTGAACTACAGATATTTTTTGACCCTAATAAAATAGATAAGGCTGATGATTGGGATGAGATTAAGGATTACAATATTAGGATGATTCTTTCAGACTCAAAAAAAATAGAAGAATACAAAGCTGATGATGCAAATAAGAAATTAAAACTGCCAAAATTCTATGTTTTCCACATGGCAAAAATCCAGCAATTCTACTTAGAGGTTCTAGGAATTCCAAAAGATAAGATTAGATTTCGAGAATTAGGAGAAAATGAAAGGGCGTTTTACAACAAGATTCATTTTGATATTGAGATTGAGATGGAAACTTTAAACGGCTTTAAGGAAGTAGCTGGGCTTCATTACAGAGCTGATCATGATTTACAAGGACATGGAAAGGTTTCAAAAGAAAAATTTGAGGTATCTTCTGATAACAAGAAAATAATACCACATGTTTTGGAATTGAGTTTTGGGGTTGACAGGAATATCTGGATGTTATTAGACATATTTTTTATGGAACAAAAAGAAAGAACCCTTTTCAATTTTAATGCTAAAATATCTCCTTTTGAGGTTGCTGTCTTTCCTTTGGTTAATAAAGACAAACTTCCAGAAAAGGCAAGAGAGGTTTATAAAACACTGAAAGATAATTATAATGTGCTGTATGATGCCAGCGGCTCTATTGGAAGGATGTATAGAAGAGTTGATGAGATTGGAGTAAATGCGATGATTACAATAGACCATAAAACTCTGGAAGATAATACAGTAACCTTAAGGAACAGGAATGACATGAAACAGATTAGGGTAAATATGGATGATTTAAATGAAACTCTCGTGAGATTTTTTGAGGGCGAAAGTCTAGAAAATCTTGGAAAAGTTATAAATTAAATATAAAGATTTTTATAGATTAATTATGGAAAATTAATTATTACGGAACTGAACAAATAACTTTAAATATCTCGTTTTGATTAAAAATTTATGCAATACAATATTAATGAAACTGTACTAAAGAATAAATTAAGAATTTTTCATATAGATGCCCATTCAAATGATATCTCAATAATAGTTAGCATAAAGGCCGGACCATTATACGAAAAAGAGTCTATTCTGGGAATAGCTCATCTTATTGAACACATGTTGTTTAAGGGTACTAAAAAAAGATTATCAAGGGATACCATTTACAATGAAATAAATTTACTAGGCGATCAATTTACTTGCCATACTGAAAAGGATAATATAATTTTAGGATTTAGGGTTATTTTGGAAGATTTTGATTATACATTAGATCTTATTTCTGATATTCTACTTAATTCTAGAATGGATAGAAGGGAAATAGAAAAAGAGAAAAAGATAGTATTAGATGAAATTCGTAATAGAATTGACGACAATTATATCTATCTTTGGGATTCTTTTATAGAAAAACTATATAAGGGTTCGAAATTTGCTAGGCCAGAAATAGGATATGTTAATACTGTCAAATCACTTACTGCTGATCAAGTGGTTAATTTCTATAAAAATGTATTTAATCCTTCTAATATGACTATTTTTGTGGTTGGAAAAGAAGACTTTAATGTTGTAGTAGAAAAAATAAAACATTATTTTAAAAAAGAAGAAGGAAGATATTTAACTATACCAAACATAAAAATTCCTAAAAATAGTAAAAAAATTATACGAATTAAAAGAGGCATAGAAAATATTCATTTGATGATTGGTAGAATACTTCCTAATAAAGATTCCTATGCAATTGAAATATTATCAAATGTACTAGCAAGAGTTGTTTCTGATAAAATATTAAATGAAGAACCAATTTCATACACTAGATGGGTTTATTATTACAGGAATAGATTTTCAGGGGCCCTAATAGCTTATGCAACATTTGATCCTAGTAACTATAAAAGGGCAAAAGAATTGATATTAAATGTTTTTTCAGATTTTAGTAAGGGGAATATACCTGATGAATATATAAAAGACAGCATTATATCAAAGAAAAAATCACATATATTAAAACATGCAACAACATTTGATATTGCTAAAACAGCCCTAGAATTCTGGTCAAATGGTAGTATCTATGATATAAATTTTTACATTAAAAAACTAGAAAAATTAACAATAAAACAAATAAAGTTGTGTGCCAAAAAAAATATCAAATTAAATGATATGACAGAAATAAGCTTAGGTAATTTAGCGACCGATTTAGCTGGTGTTTAAAGATGAAAAAGACTAAAATTAGAAACAACATATATATTCTAGAATTCAAAAATCAGTATGAACTCGCATCTACATTCCTTAGATTTCAAGAACATTATGAATCCCCAAAATTTCAAGGCAAAATATTCACACTTAAAGAATTCAAGAAGTGGTATACTAAAGAACGAGGTAAATTTTCCTATTATCAGGACTGGTCTGGATTTAATATTCCATCAGATGTGTTAAAACCTTTCTATAAAGGAAAATTCAATCCTTTATCAAAAAAAGAAAAACAGTTCTTGAATCTTTTTAGACAAGAAAAAACTAAATTCTACATAATTGGTCTCTATGTCAATGTGCCTAGAAAATCTGAGTTATTAAAGCATGAGATTGCGCATGCATTATTTTATACAGTTCCTGAATATAAAAAAGAAGTACTAAAAGAAATAAGAAAGTATGATACTAGTAAATTAAAGCAGAGTTTACTTAAAACGGCAGGTTATTCAGAATCCGTATTAGAGGATGAAACAAACGCATACATACTGGGTTTATCAGATACGGCAAAATTAAAAGTATCTAAAGAATTAAGAAAACAACTTAAGATAATTTTCTCAAAATATTTTCATGAAAAGTGATTTAAAAACTTTTATAAAAGTTTAGTTAATCATAACTTCGCTTCAAAAAGCTCAAAAGAAACAGGATACTTTTCTTTAGACCTAATTTTAGCAAGTAACTTAATACTATAACCATTTTCTTTCAAGATGTTTTTTAATAGAGTATAATGTCCTAGTGTTGTTGAAAATCCTATAAGTAATTTACCTCCAACCTTTAAATGAGTTTTAGCCCCGGTTATAAATCTTTTAATTGCCGAATACTTAGTATCAAAAACTGCCATTTCTAATTTGCTTAGTTTTTCTCTCTTCACATAACCGAAAGGAACATTCCAAAAAATAGAATCAAATTTATCATCTTTTTTTAATGGACTGTATAAATCACCTTTTAATACAGTAACTTTCTTGGAAACATTATTTAAAGCTACATTTTTTTTGGTATTCCTTACTGCGTCAGAATTAATATCTATTGAAACAACTCTTGAAGCGCCATTTAAAGCTACGAATATGCTCACCACTCCTGTACCTGGTCCAATTTCTAAAAATTTTTCTCCTTCCTTCACAGGAATTATTTTTGCAAAGAATTCAGAGTCAAAAAAATATTTTGGTGAAAATACATTTGGATAAACAACAAAATTCATTCCTAATATTTTAATATGATGTATTTTAGAATTTTTTTGGCTTCTCTTTAGCACTTCTGCTGTTCCCTGAAGGTATCTTGATTTTTCTTTATACATTTTAATCCTCTAAATTTTTAAACTTATATATATAAAAGTTTTCTTTATAATATTTTTTAAACTTCGGAATAATAAAAATTAAAAATCTGTTTTTATACCTAATGAAAGTTTAGGTGATTTTTGCCAAGGATATTTTTCTCCTCTAACCACTGCGCTTATATTATATAATTTTAAAGAAGCTTCAAGCTCTCCCATCGGTGTTACTTTTCTATCTTTATAATCGAAGTCGGCCCAACCCTCTAAACCAAATTTCCCAAAATTTCTTGAGGCATATACCCCTAATTGCTGACCATTTTGGCCAGTTGATTCTATTGGTGAATACCTTACATCTAAAGAAGTTTTACCTATTGAATTTGAATATGCTAAATGAGGTCTTATTAAATCATCCATATTACTCCCGCCATTGTATTCAATACCCACACTAAAGCCATTACCTATACCTTTTCTTGCCCTAGCTTCGCTGTAGAAATCTTCAAAGTTAAAATTTTTACCTCCATACAAATCCAAAAACCCATAACTGTTATTTGAACCTTTTTGAAATCTTATAGTGGGATTCCTATTATGTATATTGTATGTTCCACTTATATTTTGCCAATTATTTGCACTTACCCCGTTTCCTATTAGTGAAACCATCAAAGTTCCTAATGTTACTATCTTTTTTATTCTGCTCATTTTTACCTCCATATATAGTATTACTTAATAGTGGTAAGTATATATAAATATTATCTCCCCCTAAAGGGGTAGTAAAATGAAATAATTTATATAGTGGTAATTTTAACTAAAATATATGGATTTGTCGTATTTAGAAAATATTGGGCTAACAAAATCTGAAATTAAAGTATATAATTCACTATTGGAATTAGGAAGTTCTACAACTGGACCACTAGTTAAAAAATCAGGTGTCTCCAGTTCTAAAATTTATATCATTTTGGACAAATTAATTGAAAAGGGGTTAGTGAACTATGTATTAAAAGGCAATGTTAAATATTTTGAATCTGCATCTCCAGAACGTATACTTGATTATCTAAGCGAAAAAGAAAAAGAGATAATAAGGCAAAGAGAAATCGTTGAAAAAATATTACCAGAATTAATAGCAAAAAGAGAATCTTCGAAATACAAGCAAGAAGCCAGTATATATAGAGGTTTTAATGGTTTACATACTGTCTTTTACGATGCCCTTAAATCAATGAAAAAAGGAGATACAATTTATATAACCGGAGTTCCTTCAAGATCAAAAAAATCAAATCTTTTCTTTTTAAAGTGGAATAAGTATAGAGCAAGTTTAGGTATACGTATGAAAATATTATTTGATGAAAGTGCCAGTGGAGAGCCTCAAACTCTGTCCAAAAATAGTCCTTTAAGTGAAATAAAATATCTTCCTGAAGGCATTGCAACACCTGCAGCAATTAATATATACAAAGATAGGACTATAATCTTTCCATCAGAAACTGAAAAAGAACCATTACTAATTGTTATTAATAGTAAAGAAATTGCTGACTCTTTTAGATCTCATTTTGATATTCTATGGAATCAGCAAGCAAGAGTTTATACTGGTATAATAGGGCCTAAAACAGTTTTTAGAGAGATGGCAAAGTCAAATAATGAGATTTTGGCTTTTGGTATAGAAGGCGCTAAAATAAGCGAACTATTACCTAATGAACTGCAAGCATTAATTGAACATCAAAAATTAAATAAAATACGTGAAAGACTTATATTTAACAAAATGTCTAAGAATCAACCACTATCTAAATATGCTAAAGTTAAACTCTTGTCAGGCGAATACTTCAGTCCTTTACATATAGAAATATATGATGATAATGTTGGTATTATTGATTGGATAAATCCTATAACAACAATCATAATAAAGAAAAAAGAAATATCTGATGCCTACAGAAAATACTTTAATGTTTTATGGAAAATCGCTAAATGAATTTAATCAGCGGATATTTAAAAATCGAGATTTAAAAAGCGAAAATTTCCGATTTCAATTCCGAAAAATTTATAAACTAACTATGCTTAGATATCCACATGTTAAAACTAAAATTAGGATCAAAAGGAGAAATACTAATACCCAAAAAAATAAGAGAACAGCTAGGTTTTACAAGAGACAGGATCATAATACTCGAGATTAAAGAAAAAAGTGTGGAATTAAAGGCCTCTAATGAGGATATAGTAAAGAAATGGGAAGAGTATGCAAAGAAACATAATATCGATATATCTAAATGGGTATATGGAGATGAACTCTACGAGGAAGAATTTTGATGTATCTAGATGCAAATTTCTTTATTTTCGCAAAATTATCAACTGACACTAAAGGCTCTAGAGCAAGAACTATATTAAACCAAATAGTTTTGGGAAAAAAGGCAATTACATCATCATTAGCTTTAGACGAAGTTATGTGGATATTCATAAAGAATAAACAAGTCGATAAGATGAGGCCAATAATAGAAGAAATTTACTCTATAAAGAACCTGGAAGTTAAAGAAGTCTCAGCTACAACACCATTAATAGCATTAAATTTCATAGAAAAATATAATCTAAAACCTAGGGATGCATTTCATTTAGCAATAATGGAGAATTTTAATGTTAAAGAGATAGTGTCAGATGATTCAGACTTTGATAGGATTAAGGGCATTAAAAGAATAAAACTTTAAAATTGCTTTTTCTTATTTAATCAGTTAATAGTAGTTAAATATTTTTAAATACACAATAGAAGCTTATTTCTTACATGATTAGAGTTGCAATAAATGGCTTTGGCAGAATCGGCAGAATGGTTTTCAAAGCTGGTTATAAAGATAAAGACATTCAATTTGTGGCTTTTAATGATCTGACTGATACTAAAACTCTAGCTTATTTGTTGAAATATGATACAGCCTATGGAAGATTTGAAGCTGAGGTTAAATCAACCCAAGATTCTTTGATTGTGGATGGAAAAGAATATAAAGTATTGGCTGAAAGAGAGCCAGAAAAATTGCCTTGGAAAAAGATGGATGTTGATG
>ORJL010599929.1_pt1 | contig 18194 bp, 20 predicted proteins | sample 1779941 | NCBI WGS metagenome assembly ORJL01 (sample SAMEA104232317, study PRJEB22302) | groundwater metagenome | biome: forest; feature: aquifer; material: groundwater | place: USA | collected 2011-08-07 | depth 5.8 m | reverse complement strand
TACTTTTTCACACAAGCAGAATGATTGGCTCGCACCTTTCCAAAACTGGCTAAAAGACGCTCAATCCTTGGACAAAATTGCTTCTGATTCAGACCTTTTTGCAAAAAAGGTCTGTGCCAAAGAAATCTTTGGCTCGCACCTGCTTCTTGGCGAAAAAATCCTCCGTCCCGCCGAAGGCGGGAATCCGAATTCATTGGCGAATTCATTGGCGAAAACGGGCGAAACAGCGTGGGCGTGCCTACGGCCCGCCCACTTCTTGGTTGGTTCTCAACCGCTAAGTTCCATTTTGGTGCCGAGGAAGGGACTTGAACCCTCACGAGGTTGCCCTCACTGCGACCTGAACGCAGCGCGTTTACCAATTACGCCACCTCGGCCTGCTTCGATTATGCGCATAGATTTCATAATCTTCAAATACCGCACCCTTAGCCCGCCCGACTGAACGACCCGTCCGAATGGCACGGCCGGGCGGATATCAGTCGTTCGGGCGGGCTCAGTTGGTAGAGGCCAAAGGCCATTTATATTTCCTCCGAAGGAGTTTGTGTTAGGGTTAAACGATGCACCCTTAGCTCAGTTGGTAGAGCAACTCCTTTACACGGAGAAGGCCGTAGGTCCGAGTCCTACAGGGTGCACAACCGAGCGTGCGCAGGTTGTGCAAGCCGGAGGGCGACGGCCCGAGGCGGGGTCGCGCAAATTTCTAGCAAGAAATTATGTGTGACCACACAGAAACTAAATAGTATGTTATACAAGTTAGAACATATATGAATGAAGCATCTTCAGCGCCAGCGTGCGTCGGAATTATTTTAGACGGTAATCGCCGCTGGGCGAAGAAGAAAGGATTGCAGCAGCTCATTGGTCACAGAGAGGGACTTCTGAATACGTATAAAACGATCGCAAAGCACGCGCAGAAGCGCGGGGTACGGCATCTCGTCGTCTATATGTTCTCTACCGAAAATTGGAAACGAAGCGAAGAAGAGGTGAATTATCTCATGAATCTATTTCGCGAAGCTGGGAGGGAACAGCTGAAAGAGCTTCTCGCCGAGAATATTCGCGTGCGGTTCATTGGACAACGAGAACGATTTGCCCCAGATCTGCAAAAACTAATGAATCAAGTTGAAGCGGATAGTGCAGGCAAAAGCGGCATGACGGCGTGGATCGCTCTCTCCTATGGCGGTCATGCTGAAATTGTCGCTGCCGCCCAAGAGCTCGCCCAAAAGTCTCTGCCAATAACAGAAGAATCGTTTCGCAATCATATGTGGACAGCAGAGATGCCTGACCCAGACATCATCATTCGTACGAGCGGCGAGAAGCGTCTCTCCGGATTTCTTCTTTGGCAATCTGCATACAGCGAACTATTTTTTACCGACACACTCTGGCCAGATTTTAGTGAAAAAGAATTTGATGCCATTCTCACTGACTTCTCTTCGCGCGAACGCCGCAACGGTAAATAAGAATGAAACTTCAAATACTATACGAAGACGAAAATGTCGTCGCGGTCGCGAAACCGGCGGGACTTATTACGCACTCTGACGGGAGGACTAAAGAAGAAACAGCTGAAAGTTGGTTTAGGGAGAGGTGTAAGGTTCAAGGTTTAAGTCTGCCAGAACAGTCGGGGTATGTGCACAGGTTAGACAGAGATACTTCAGGAGTTCTGGTGTTCGCAAAAAATGCTGGTGCGTATGAATTTCTAAGGAAAGCATTTCATGACAGGAACGTAAAAAAAGACTATCTCGCAATCGTCTACGGTGTGCCAAAACAAAAAAGCGGCGTCATAGACTTTGACATCGGTCGTTCCAGAAGTGATTTTAGGCTCCGCAGCGCACAGCCAAAGGCGAAGGGAAGGCTCCGCGACGCCGTTACCATATATGAAGTGATTGGAAAAACGGACGGATACTCGCTACTGAAACTCAGTCCGGAGACAGGAAGAACGCATCAGATTCGCGTTCATCTGAAGGCCATTCATCATCCGATTGTCTGCGACCCTCTGTATGCCCCGAACCATAAACCGGCGCTTAGCATCAAGCGCCTCGCGCTCCATTCCCACACTCTTGATATTCCGCTCCCTTCTGGCGGCCGCGCTCTTATCACCGCGCCTATTCCAGATGATTTGGCTCCGGCATTCGCACATTTCAAGACGGCATGGTAAAGTGCGCGACACATGCAGAGAGTAATAACTCCGGTCAATATAGAAGGACGTGCGAAGCTCGGGATACGCCCGGGTGACACTGTGCGCGTCGTTCAGAATATAGTAGAGCTTAAGAAGAGCCGCGGTACAGATAAAAAAGAGAAGACCATTAAAAATACGCGTAAGCAGGCATTTGAAGGCCTCGTTCTCGCGGTCAAGCACGGGAAAGAGGCTGGGGCGACCTTCACCGTCCGCGCGACCCTATCTGGCGTCGGCGTAGAAAAAACGTTTCCTCTATATTCTCCCGTTATTGATTCCATAGAGATCGTGAAGCGCTCCAAGGTGCGTCGCGCGAAGCTCTACTTCATCCGCGAGAAGGCCGCCAAAGAAGTCCGCCGACAGCTCCGCAACGCGCGCATGATGAATGTGAAGAGCGATGAAGAGATTGTAGCCGCAGAGGCAGAAAATGAAGACGTTCCGGCTGTAGCAGAAGCGAAAGAAGAAGTCACGGTATAATAGAAAAGTGTCACTTGCCCGGGTGTTGAAACTGGTAGACATTATTCCTTGAGGTGGAATAGCCCGTAAGGGCGTGCAGGTTCGAGTCCTGTCCCGGGCACTACGATGAAATATGTCAAATAAAATTGTGAACAAAAGTTGAATTGCAAAATACTACAAATCTTGTTAATATGGGATAGTTATATAAATCATACCATGCCATATTTAGAAAAAAACATAATAAAACGTCTAGAAGCCAAATTGGCGCCTATAAATAAGGCAAGACCGCTTTCTCCCAACGTTGTGGCTAAGCTTCGCGAACAGTTTAGTATGGAGATGACTTACAACTCCAATGCCATTGAGGGCAATCGATTATCGCTCAAAGAGACTTATTTTGTCATCAGTCAGGGCATCACCATTAAAGGCAAGTCCCTCAAAGACCATCTTGAAGCCAAGGACCACTACGAGGCTCTTAGTTATTTGTATGATCTCGTTGAATATGACAAAAAGCACACCTTTTCTGGATCCCTTATTCGTTCGCTTCAGCAATTAGTAGTTAGGGAAACCGAACCAAAATTCGCTGGCTCATATCGCACAGGGAGTGTCGCAATCACTGGCTCAAGTCACAAACCGCCAGAAGCGCACGAAGTGCCACGACTAGTGAGTGAGTTGGTATCCTGGGTCACGAGCCATCAAAAAAAACTCCACCCCGTTGAACTTGCGGCCATTACACATCACAAGTTGGTGCATATTCATCCATTTGATGACGGCAACGGTCGCACAGCGCGCCTCGTAATGAATCTAGTCCTTATGCGGAATGGCTATCCATTGGTCGTTATACTAAAAAATGATAGGAAGAAATACTACGACACTCTGGAACAGGCCGATAAAAGAAATTATAAGCCGTTTGTTCGTTTTGTCGCCCAAGCGGTGGAGCGTTCTCTCACACTGTACCTAAAAGCCGTAATGCCAAGTCTGGGTAAGGCAGGGAAGTATCTGTCATTATCAATGATTAGTCCGCAAACACCATATTCTGAAAAGTATCTCAATCTTCTAGCCCGCGGAAGTAAAATAGACGCACACAAAGAAGGTCGGATTTGGATGACAACTCTAGAAGCCATAGAAAACTATCGAGCTGAGCGAACTCGAAAAAGAAAATAATTATGAAAAAGCCCGAGCGCGTAGCGCTCGGGCTTTGCCGTTCCTTTCCGAATCACGGGCGGAGTCCGAAGACATGATCCCAGTTAATCGGATATTTGAAAAAAAGAACTGCTATGACGATCCCGACAACGACCCACGACAGGTCGCGATAAGTGATTCCGCCAAGCCAGTAAACCCTTTCATTCCACCAATCCCGACGGAACTGGTCAGTACGATAGTCCCTCATGACTTCCTCCGGTTATGAACCCGAATGTGAGTATACGCCTTTGTATTATAAAGTCAACCCCCTCCAGAAAACTGTGTATAATGGCTTTATATGCTCTATACCGGTGATGGGGACAAGGGGACGACGACGGCGTTTGGCTGTAATCAACAGCGGATATCTAAATCTTCTGAACTGCCCGAGGCGCTCGGCGCGCTGGACGAGTTAAATGCTTTTTTAGGTTTTGTAAAAATGCGTGCCGCCGATTCTCCTAGAATCGGCGGCATATTGCGCGAGATACAGGAAACACTTTTTATTATCCAAGCGCAGGTCGGAGGTGCAGATAAAAAGTTAAAAGAAGGAACAGTAGAAGAAGCAGGGAAGATAGTGAACAATATAGAAAAAGAAATTCCAAAAATTACCGGCTTCTCTATTGCCGGCGGAACAGACCTCTCGGCTCTCCGGGACGTCGCGCGGACGCTCGCGCGCCGCGCCGAGCGCCGCGTCATCGCTGTAAAAGAATCCGCCAGCCGGCGGAGCGCACTGTCGCCAGAAACGCTCGCGTACATGAATCGCCTATCCTCGCTCCTCTTCGCGCTCGCCCGGCTGGCGAACCACCTCGCCGGCGTGAAAGAAGAAAATCCGAAGTATTGAAAACTGGGGCTCTGGAGTAATCCACAGTCCCAAGCGTTTACTTTTGAACGAAAACTTGCCATACTGAACTAATGGCAATGGTGAAATGCGTCGAATGCGGTAAGGAATTTTACGCGAAGCCTTTTTGGTTAAAAAGAGGGTGGGGGAAGTACTGTTCTTCTAAATGTCAGCACGCTGGAATGCGAACAGGGAAAGAAGTCCCATGTCACATGTGTGGCAAGATAACGTATAAGCAAGGGAAGGACTTCAAGAGATCGAAGAGTGGTCTATTCTTCTGTAGCAAAAGTTGTCAGACAAAGTGGAGAAATCAATTGTACGTGGGAGAGAAACATTCTAATTACACTACAGGCATCTATTCATATCGAAGCGTTCTGGATAGGCATAAAATTCCGAAAATCTGCAAACTGTGTCAGAATGTGGATATCCGTGTTCTTGCCGTGCATCACATTGACAAGAACCGGAAAAACAATAAGTTAAAGAATCTCGCGTGGCTTTGTCACAACTGTCATTTTCTCGTTCATCACGACGAGAAAGAACGCGAGAAATTCATGGCGACTATAGTTTAGTGGTAAAACTCCTGCTTGTGGAGCAGGTATCGAGAGTTCGATTCTCTCTAGTCGCCCAGCAATTTTTATCGGTGAGTGGTATCATTCGCGCATGAAAAGCTTATTTTTGGGCATACTATTCATCCTGTTCGTAGGCATAGGAGGATTCATGTACAGAAATGCCGTTGAATATCCGACACGCCCGGTAGCCTGTCAGCTTGACGCGAAAATGTGTCCCGACGGTACAGGCGTTACGCGTACAGGAAGCGACTGCTCGTTCCCCGCGTGTCCGGCTCCGAATGTTTCTCTCTCTGATATGGGTGTCGCATACGCCGTGCCGGAAGGTTTCGTCATTGCAGAATTACCGGACTCTACGAGCGTTGCCGCATACGAAAAGCCGGCAGACGGTTTGAGCTCGGCGAGCATTACCGTTCGCCGTTATTCCATTGACGCATCTTCAACTCCTCTTTCAGTCATTAAGCAGACTGCAATTGGCGGAGCCTCCGGAGAGCCTGTTCCGTCAGTAGCATTTTCATCAACCGTTATCGGGACGCATCGCTTCACGGTTGTCTCTATAGAGCGCTTTGAAGCTGTGATTGACACCGCGTATTATCTGGCGCGCGGTTCTGATGTACTGCGCTTTGATGCGATTGACCGAGAAGTGTTGAATTGGACAGAGCTAAATCTGGACGTATCAAAACTCCCGGCGCACTCGGCGTTACGGGGTCTTCTCACAACACTGCAAAGAGAGTAATATATAAACATATGAACAACAATTCACTATACGAAATCTTTGACAACGGCGGTGTGCGAATTGCGATTATCGGCGTACTCTCTATCCTAGCTCTGTTTCTGCTCGCCGAGACTATAAATATGGCGGCGAACTTCGGCCGCTCTGGCGTGCCGGCGACAGACACGATTACTGTGCAGGGCGAAGGCCAAGCGACGCTCGCACCAGACGTCGCGAGGGTCTCCTTTTCGGTTGAAAATATTTCAGCGACTGTTGCGCAGGCGCAAGCCGCGACCACCAAACAAGCAAACGCCGCTCTTGATTTTGTTAATGGACAGGGCGTCGCTGAAAAAGATATAAAGACACTCTCCTACAACATTTCTCCGCAATACTCATATCCGAACCCGTGCCAGCCGGGCGCGCTCTGCCCGGACTACAGCCGCCCGCCTAAGGTAACTGGCTACCAAGTATCGCAGACGATGCAGGTAACTATACGAGAGCTTTCAGCAGTCGGCGAACTCATCGGAGGACTCGGTAAACTGGAGGTGCAGAATGTAAACGGCCCGGCGTTCGCCCTTGATGACTCTACTGCCGGTTATGATGCCGCACGCGCCGACGCGATTAGTAAGGCGAAGACACAGGCGAAGCTCCTCGCCGACCAGCTCGGCGTTAAGCTCGGCAAGATAGTGAACTTCAGCGAATCCTCCGGCGGCTATCAGTATCCGATGATGTACGGCCTCGGCGGAGCGGCCGAATCCAAGTCCGCGATGCCGGATGTCCCCGCCGGCGAGAACACATACACCGCCTCCGTCTCCATCACCTACGAAATTCGCTAGTTGACTCCGGCACGGCGTCATAGTATGCTCTCCGTATTAGAGAGCCCGCAGGGCTTTTTTAATTCACCCAGCACCTAATTTTGCAGCAAAATTAGGTGCTGGGTTAACCGAACACAACTCCCATGACCTCACCCTTCACCTATCTGAAGCATGTTCGCGAAGAGTTCACGCACATCGTCTGGCCGACGAATCGAACGGCAATTGCGCACACGCTCGTCGTTATAGGTATCGCGCTCGCGATAGCTCTTCTCGTAAGTTTCTTTGATTACATCTTCGGTTCTGTAGTGAAGGGCATTGTCGGTTAATTCTCTTTGTATGGATGAAAACAACACTGGAGTTCAGAAACCGGATAATCAGATTTCAGAAATGCCTGAAGATCCAGGCATGGCGGACATCGCACCTACTGTGCGGAAAGAGGTTCGCGATGAAGTTACTCCGCGCGAAGAGGACGCGCGCTGGTACACCATCCACACCTACGCCGGCTATGAGAACGCCGTGGAACGCAACTTGAAACAGCGCATAGAGTCGCTCGGAATGGAGGGAAAGATATTTAAGGTCATGGTGCCGACAGAGAAGAAGATTCGCGTGAAGGGCGGGAAGCGCATCGTGGAGGAGGAGAAGATTTATCCGGGATATATTCTCGTGCGGATGATAATAGACGACGATTCATGGTTCGTGGTGAGAAACACTCCGCGCGTCACCGGCTTCGTCGGGAGCGGCAACACACCGGTCCCGATGGAGGAGTCCGAGGTCGCCTCGCTGATGAAGCGCATGACGGCCGAGGCGCCGAAACATCGCATTGACCTCGTGAAGGACGATCCTGTCGTCATCAGCGACGGCCCCTTTAAGGATTTGGAAGGCAAGGTGGGCGAGATAGACGAAGACCGCGGGAAGGTTAAGGTAATGGTCTCTATGTTCGGGCGCGAAACGCCGGTGGAGCTGGATTTCTTGCAAATTCGTAAACTGTAAAGTGCGATGCGAATAGCTCAAACACATGCGAATGATACGAATGAGGATAAAATTCTCTATAAGGAACTCTCGTATCGTTTGAAAAGGCGAAACCGATAATTACGAAGGCCGATTACTACCAAACGCAGCGTTATTTACAAGCAACGGGAATCAAGTTAGGATTGCTTATCAACTTCCGAAACCGGTATTTGAAACCTATTCGTATCATTCGCATTAATTCGTAAATTCGCATCGTATATGGCAACTGTCGTTAAGAAAATCAAGCTACAAATTCCTGGCGGGGCGGCGACGCCCGCGCCTCCTGTGGGCACAGCGCTCGGTCCAGCCGGAGTGAACATCGGCCAGTTCGTGACGCAATTTAATGCCGCAACGCAGGATAAGAAAGGGACCATCATCCCGATAGAACTCTCGGTCTATGACGACCGTTCTTTCACGTTCGTAATGAAGAATCCGCCTGCCTCGCGCCTGATTCTCAAGGCGCTCGGCATAGAAAAGGGCTCTGGCAAGGCGAAAGAAGAAAAGGTTGGGACTCTCACGAAGGCGCAGATAGACAAAATTGTGGAAGAAAAAATGCCTGACCTGCGGGCAAACAGTCCCGAGGCCGCCGCGCGCATCATCGCTGGCACAGCGCGCTCGATGGGAGTGGAAGTCAAGTAAGAAAGGTCGATGGACCTTGTGACCTAGTAGGTCAATGTACTCATTGAGATAGTTTTAGAGTGAAGCGAATAATATATCTTTCTATAACTTGACGGTCGGCACAAAATAAGAAATCGGGACGATAAAGTCTTGTGCTTGCTTTTCAGTTTCCATGCGCGTATAGTGCGCTCGGGTATTTGATCATTTTTTTGGAGGTGAATACTATGCTTCGTAAAGAAGGAATTTTCGGTTATGACACGAATCTCGAGGATCGGCTGATTCCGGATTTTACTCAGCTGATGAAGTTGATGGAAATGCTCCGATTTCTGAAATATCATGTTGTTCTCACACAGGGGAAGTTTAACCAAAAGCATTATGGGCATGAGAGGTATTTGCAGAAAGCTCGTGCACTTGGTGACTTCCTGATCGTGGGCGTTGATTCGGATGAGAAGATTCGTGCAAAACGAGGATCAGACTATCCGCTCATTCCTCAAATCGAACGGGTTGAAGGATTAGCACACACGAGACATGTTGACGCCATCTTCCTGAAAGAAATTAGCCATGAACATTGGGCACTCATCAAGGTTGTACGGCCAGATGTACTTGTCTGTTCTGAAAGCACAAAAAAAGGTGGGAAGAACCCGGAGACTCCGTATACCGATGAGGAAATAGAACAACTGAAGGAATTCTGCGGTCGGGTAGAGGTTCTCCCGCCGCAAGCTAAGGAATCGGTAAGCGCTCGCTGGCGGATTTTCCAGCTTAATGTTGCTGAACAGATCGGCCAGGAAGTATTGGCTGAGTTATCCGCTGGTGTTCCGACGGCAGTAAACAAAGCAATTGCAAAGTATAGGGGGAAAGTATGAAAATCCTTGTCCTGTATATGCCAGTGTTGCACTCCGGCTATCTCAAGATCTTCGACGAAGTGAGGCCACAAATTATTGCCCTCATCACGGAAGAAGTGCTTCTTGGTTTGCCTGATGGCTTGGCATACATTGCAAAAAAGGATCTCATTCGTGCCGTATCGTCTGAGAAGATGTTGCTGGTATTACAGACACTACTTTCTTTGGAAGGTGTGCCGGTGATGCGGGTTACAGACGCACCCGTTTCCGACTTGCGAGTAGCTTCAGAGGCCGAAATCGTGATGCCAGACGAAGATGTCAGCATCGCAGTTGCGGAAAAGTATTTCGGCGGTGTTCACAAAGTCACTCTTGTCATACCACCGGCTCCGCGACTTCGATATCATCGCAACAACGTCGAGGAAAGAAAGTTGCTCGTGCCTGATCGCCGTATAGCGCTCACAGAACTCGATCGGGAAATGATGGCGCTTGCGACGAGCGCTAGCGAGAGGAGTCCCGACTGGTGGCGACAAGTGGGTTTCGTGCTACGTATGCCAGATGGCCGTTGCATTGTGACATACAACGAGCATCAGCCGCACGAGCAAATTGCGGCGACGTTCGGGGACCCTCGGAGCATCTTCAAAAGCGGTGTGCGCACCGACTTGTCGCACGGCGACCACTCTGAGCACGTTGGTGTCGGTGAAGCGGCTCGACTCGGCATCTCGACGGATGGGGCGTCGGGATACAGTACGGACTTCCCATGTCTTCCGTGCTCGCGTCTCATTGTGCGCGCAGGTGTAAAGAGGATCTTCTATCGCAATTCTTCATACGGGCTTCTAGATGCAGACCAATACTTGCGCCTCAAGCAGGTGGAGATCATCGAAGTTTCGGATGAAAGTTAAAAGGCGGTCCCTAGGGACCGCCTTCTTTTATTTCTGTTCTATCCGGTATAGCCGAGCTTCACGCGTAACCGCTCTCCTTCTTTCGCACCGCCGAATATTATGTTGGCGTGGAAATGGGGGATGGACGATCCTGTGTAGTCCGTATCGCCGAATCGGAAATAGAAGCCTCCTGCAGGAAGATGGTACTCCTTCTCCGTCCATTCGATGAGAGCGCCGAGCTCGACCCATGCTTCTGGAGGAAGTGGCGGACCGAGCACATGCTGTCTATAGACGAGGAGAAATTGAAGCTTCGCCCCCGCATATGACTCCATGTTCTCGGTGAGCGTCCACCATACCGTTTCTTTGATGACCGGTTTAGGATGATATATCGGTGGATTACCACTGCAGAAATCGGTACAGAACGAGCAGATTCCGTCTTTCGCAATTCGCTCATAAAGTCGTTTCTGTTCGTCCGTGCGCACGTGGCGCATGTTCACGTCTGCCATCTTTCTCTCCTTTATGGACTGACTGCGATACCTTGAATCGCCGGATGTGGATTGTAATCCGTGATATCAAAGTGTTCTTTGCGGAACGCATAGATACTGTCCGGCGGATTGTTCAGCGTTACCGTCGGGAACGGCCGAGGTTCGCGCGAGACGATCTCTTCAATCACCTCGCGCTGATTCTCGTAGTAGTGCGCATTCAGGTACGTAATGTTCATGATGCCAGGCAGGTAGCCGAGCACATGACAGAATGCGAGCCACAGTGCCGCATGAGCAACGCGATCATGTGCTTCACCAGCGCCGAGATCGGTAGAACGCCACACTGTTTGGTAGTTCAGCTTTCCCCCAAGAATCAGGAGATTGATGAGTGTGCCATGACAGGGTACGGTCACTACTTGCTGTACCTTCCCCTTTCCACGGTAAATACCCGGCGGGTAGAGCGTGGTCATGGTGTGTGTCTTCAAGTGGGGCAATTCCCGAACCTGATCGATGACGGCTTGAACCTGATTGAATGTGCTGTCATTAGGCATCGGGAAGTCGTGGAGCACTGCATAACTTGCTGGCCCCATATCTCCCTGTACCAAACCGCGTTTACGACATTTCTCTGGGTCAACGAAGGTCGAGTTCCAGAAAGGGACTCCCCACTCGCTGTTGAGTTCGTCGTTCATCCGCACACCGTTCACGAGAAGAGCAAAACCTTCGTTGATGCCGGCTTTTCCAATCTTGCGGCACGTCTCCATCGGGAAACCGTTTTCGATGTAGTACATACTTGTCACGGCGTAGGGGATGCTGTACGTCACTTTTTCTCCCTCACCTTTTTTCTTACTTTGCTGAGTCTCAGAACGCACACCAATTTCGAGAGCCAACTCACAGTGGTTGCGGTACTGCTGATCTCGCGTCCGCTCAACGAGCGGTTTATAGAAGTTGTCCATGGTTGTTTCCTTCCATAAGAGGTTGTTGAGAACTGCTATCCTCGCACATTATACAGAGCGCGAATATATAGTCAAATATTCTTGCTTTTTATACTTTTGTGGCGTAGAGTCCACATGGGTTCTTTGTTAACTTCTTGAGAGGAATAGTCATGAATGTGCGGAAAGTACTTAATCCAGAATTGGGGGTAGTAAATATGTCATCCGAATGGTGGATGGAGCAGGTGTGTGCACTTCTCATCATGGGCGGCGGCATATTGTTAGCAGCCCTACGGCATGTTCAGTCGGCGCGCGATTGTCTAGAAATCGGTCTCGCCAGCGGCCAGTGCGTGCAAGTATCTGGGAAGTTGCATCCAATAATGGAGATAGCAAATGCCATGAAAGAGCGTATGGCGGTCATGAACGGATGCAGTATATATGTAGAATCGTGGCCGGAATCGAAGATGGCAAAATGGTGCGCCATTGTCGGGATAAAGGAAATATATTACACCAATGGGTCTCCATCCGACGACGAAGTAAAGACGTTCAAGAAATGCGGAGTTAAAGTAACTCGCGTCAGCGTTTAGGTTTTCAACAGCCTAATTGACAGAAGGGAGGTGAGACCCAAAGCCCTGCGACAGGTGTCGCGGGGTTTAACTTTAGTCGCTATAATGAAGAGATGGAAGAAAGGATAAAAAAGGCTCTTGGAGAGAACGCCGTCATTCGGCGGCCTCCGAGCCTAGATTTTGGAGACTATGCCGTTTTTGTGGGGACTGATAAGGCGGAGTCAGCTGTACAGGCAATTCGTAATGAGCTTGGCGATACAGCATCAAAAATTGAAGTGGCAGGGAAGGGATTTGTAAACATCACACTTGCACGGGAGGCTGTAATGCTCGCGGTCGCTGAAGCGGATGCAAAAAAAGAAGAGTGGGGCAGACCAGCAATCAGCAAGCAGCAAGCAGTAAGCAGGGTGATGGTTGAGTACTCAAACCCGAACGCGTTTAAAGAAATGCATGTCGGGCACTTAGTCGGCACAGTTGTTGGCGAATCGTTGTCGCGACTTATTGAGAATTCCGGTGCGAAAGTTGCTCGGGATACGTTTGGCGGCGACATCGGACCGAACGTAGCGAAGGCGCTTTGGGGATTGCGCAAGAATGGCGTTACAAGGCCGACAACTGCGCGAGAAATAGGTGAGGCATATGCAAAAGGATCAAATGCGTATGAAAGCGACGAAAAAACAAAAGGTGAGATAGATACGCTGAATCAGGCGATATATGCGGGTACAGATAAAGAATTGATGGAATTGTGGAGAAAAGGCAGGGACATATCAATGGAAGAGTTTCGCCGAATTTGGAAAATGCTCGGCACGCATTTTGATTTTGAATTTTTTGACAGCGACACGACAGAAACCGGCTTGCGCGTCGTGAACGATGGACTGAACAAAGGGATATTTGAAAAGAGCAATGGCGCAATTATTTATAATGGCGAGAAGAAGGGCGTGCACACGCTCGTATTCATCACCTCGCAAAATACGCCGACGTATGAAGCAAAAGATATCGGACTGGCTTTTATTAAAGAGGAACGGTGGCCGTCTGACAGGGTCGTCATAGTGACTGGGAACGAACAGACCGGGCGTTTTAAAACTATTCTCGCTTCGCTCGCAGAGCTCGCGCCTCTGCTCGCGGAGAAGACGACGCATGTGGCGACCGGATTCTTGAAACTCTCTTCGGGGAAGATGTCTTCGCGAGATGGGAACGTTATTACGGCATCTGATTTTATACGTGAAGTTATTGAAAAAGCAGAAAAAAAGAATGAGGACCCGCTTGTAGCGGAACAAGTCGCCATCGGCGCAATTAAATACATGATTCTGCGACAGGCGCCGGGCTCGGACATTATTTTTGACGAAGAGAAGTCGCTTTCGCTTGAAGGCGATTCGGGGCCATATCTGCAATATGCTTTAGTGCGAGCCAAATCGGTGCTCGCACGTTCAGATTCCGGACTCCGGACTCCGGACTCCGGAAGCCAAGCAGAGCCATATCTGCTTGAGCGTCTGGTGTTGCATTTCCCAGAAGTTACCGCGCGCGCGGCACGAGAGCTCGCGCCGAATCTTCTTGTAAACTATCTCACCGAACTTGCGGGGGAGTGGAATTCATTTTATGCCCGAGAGCGCATCATCGGTGGCGACCACGAAGCGCACAAGCTCCTCGTCGCCCGCGCATTCGTCTCCACGATGACGAACGGCCTTACTCTCCTCGGCATTCCCGTACCCGAGAAAATGTAAAATGAGCAGGATATCGATATGAAAATTATTATTCTAACTGGCCCAGCGGCTTCTGGGAAAAACACAATCTCAAAAATTCTCGCACAGAAAAAAGAAAGATGTGCTGTTATTGATGTGGATCAAATACGGTGGATGTATATCCAGCCACACAAAGCTCCGTGGGATGGTAAGGAGGGAGAGTCGCAACAAATGTTTGGCGTAGAAAACGCCTGTCTCCTTGCAAAGAGTTTCGCTAAAAACAATATTGATGTGATTATTTTGGATGTTCTAACAAATGAGACTGCAAGTGTGTATAGAAAAAATCTCGATGGAGTAAAAATTATTTTGCTCATGCCTGCGTATGAAGAAGCATGGAAACGTTTTACGGGAAGGCCACACACTATTTCGGATGAAGAGTTTAGGACGGTCTACCAGTTGGAAGAAAAATTAACTATCTTTGATGAGAAAATTGATAATACAAATTTATCAGCAGAAGAAGCTGCGGATAAAATAGCCTTACTGTGGTAAATAATGAGATTTGTATGAAAATTAAGAAACGAGTTGAAGAAGACCACATGCTTGATAAACTTGCGACTACGCGAGACACACCACGGGCGAAATTTGCGTCGCACATTTTGGCATGGCGCCGAATGAGAGAGGTCTGACTTCCCTCATGTACTATCAAAAATACATGACGACCGTCTAGTATTGTGGATAGTTGAAGATAGTTCGCTTTTTAGCCCGCAAACGCTAGAATAAAGAAATATGACTGATGTACGGGGAAAATCGGAAGCGGCGAAGAGGGAAGAGAAGATTCTCGCGTTCTGGGAGCGCGAGCGCATCTTTGAAAAGTCGCTCGCGAAGAAATCCCCGAAAGGCGACTTCATATTCTACGAAGGTCCCCCAACGGCTAACGGAATGCCCGGCATTCATCATTTGGAGGCGCGCGCCTTTAAGGACGCTATTCCGCGATATAAGACGATGCGCGGGTATCGGGTGAATCGTCGGGCAGGGTGGGACACGCACGGCCTCCCAGTAGAGATTCAAGTTGAAAAAGACTTAGGATTCTCGGGAAAAAAAGATATAGAAAAGTATGGCATCGCCGCATTTAATAAGAAATGCCGTGAGAGTGTCTTCGCTTACATAGACGAATGGGGGCGGTTCACAAAGCGCATCGGCTTTTGGGTTGATGATACAAAAGCTTATTTCACTTTTGACAACTCTTATATGGAGGTGCTCTGGAATCTCTTCGCACATACGGCGAAGGACGATCGCCTGTATAAAGATTATAAAGTTGTGCCATGGTGTCCTCGGTGCGGCACAGTGCTCTCATCGCACGAGCTCGCTCAAGGATATGAAGATGTAAAAGACATAGCAATTACCGCTAAATTTGAACTCTTAGACGAGCCTGGAACGTTTTTCCTCGCATGGACAACCACTCCATGGACTCTGCCTGGGAACGTCGCGCTCGCAATCGGCGAGAATATTGCGTACGGGAAATACGAGAAGGACGGAACGCGCGTTATTCTAGCTGATTCGCGCGCCAAGGATGTACTTGGAGACGAATGGAGACGTGTTGCGGATATTTCAACAAAAGCACTTATCGGTATGAGGTATAAACCGTTGTATGACTTCGCAAAAAAACTTGTGCAGGAAAATAAAAACTTTAAATTCGAGATGGCGTTTCAGGTATACACTGCAGACTTCGTTACTACGGAGGACGGCACCGGCATCGTGCATACGGCAGTGATGTATGGACAGGACGATTTTGAACTCGGGAATAAACTTGGTTTACCGAAGGTGCATCTCGTGAATCCGGAAGGGAAGTTTATTGATGGAACAGGATTTCTCATCGGACGGGCGGTTATTGAAGAAGAAACGTCAATTGAAATTTTGAAAGATTTGCAGACACGCGACCTACTTTTTAAAAAAGAATCTTACACTCACACGTATCCCTTCTGTTGGCGATGTAAGACGCGACTTATCTACTACGCGCGCGATTCGTGGTATATCCGCATGAATGACCTGCGAGATAAAATGGTCGCGGAGAATAAAAAAATACATTGGGAGCCGTCCTACATTCGTGATGGTCGTATGGGCGAATGGCTCGCGAACGCTAAGGAGTGGGCAATAAGCCGCGAGCGATATTGGGGCACGCCTCTGCCGGTCTGGCGTAGCGCCGACGGTAAAGAGCAGCTCGTCATCGGCTCCATAGACGAGCTTAAAAAACATACGAAAAAATCCGGTAACACCTATTTTGTCATGCGCCATGGGGAGGCGGAGAATAACGTTAAGAATATCGTGAGCTCAGATGTGAATGCTCCTTACGGACTTACGGATCGCGGGCGTATACAGATTGAAGAGCATATTCCAGAACTGAAAAAAGTTGGAATCACACGCATTATTTCTTCACCCTTCAGGCGCACAAAAGAGTCAGCGGAGATTGTCGGCCAGGCTCTCGGTGTGGCAGTTGAAGAAAATCCGCGGCTTGAAGAATTACATTTTGGGGCATTTAACGGCGGATCGTTTGACGCATACATCGCATTTGAGAACGAGCATATGCAAAAGTACTCTGACCATATTCAAAATGGTGAGAGTTATCAGGATGCAAAAAATAGATTCGGCGCGGCGCTGTACGAGTTAGAGCAGAAATATAAAAATGAAAAAATTCTTATCGTTTCGCACGGCATCGCCTCTGAGGTATTAGAGGCCGTGGTGTGTGGCGCAGATGCGCAAGAATCAAAGAAAATTATAGATACGATTGACATAAAAATTGCCGACCTGCGCGAACTAGACTTCGTTCCGCTTCCGCACAATGAGGATTATGAGTTGGACCTGCACCGGCCGTACATTGATAATGTCGTTCTGATTTCTGAAAAGGGGACGGAGTTGCGCAGAGTGCCTGAAGTAATGGATGTGTGGTTTGACTCCGGTGCAATGCCGTTCGCGCAGTCGGCGAATGAACGCCTGCCTGCGAGGGCAGGCGGGACGGAGCCATTGGAAACGTTTTTGAAGAAAATAGAATACCCGGCGGATTTCATCTGTGAAGCCATTGACCAGACGCGCGGGTGGTTCTACACACTGCTTGTCGTCGGGACGCTCGCAGGGCGCGACGCCTCTTATAAAAATGTCATCTCGCTCGGGCACCTGCTCGACGCAGAGGGACAAAAGATGAGCAAGTCAAAGGGGAACGTCGTTGACCCATGGGTAGAAATAGAGAAGTGGGGAGTTGATTCGTTGCGCTTCTGGATGTACAGCGTGACACAGGCTGGCGATTCAAAGAATTATGACGAAAAGACAATGCGTGAAGCGGCAAGAGTGCTTTCTTGGTTTGATAATAGCGCGAAGTTTTATGAATTATTCTCGTCTTCCGGAGATGTGTCACAAAAGGAAATTAAGGAGACAGTACTTGATCGCTGGATACGCGCGCGAGTAGACGATACAGTCTCGGCTACCACTATCGCGATGGACGACTATCGGCCGTTTGAAGCTACGCGCGCGATAGCCGCGCTCTGTGAGGATTTGTCGCAGTGGTATGTACGGCGCGCTCGAGATCGCATCCGCGATAGCGATGCATCAGCATTAGAAACACTGCGCTACACGCTACAAACTACGGCGCTCTTGTTCGCACCCTTCGCACCTTTTCTTGCCGAGTCGGTCTATGCGAAGGTGAAGAACAAAAATGATCCGGAGAGTGTGCATCTTTCAGATTGGCCTGAAATAAAGAAGAAATGGCGCCTCTTTGGCGATCCTGACAAAAAGCTGATTGGAGATATGCAAAAAGTTCGTACGCTCGCGTCACAGGCGCTCCAGAAGAGGCAAAAGGCGAATATAAAAGTGCGACAGCCACTCCAGAAGCTGGAGGTCGGAGACCGGAGTCTGGAAGGAAATAAAGAAATACTCGAGCTTCTGAAAGAAGAAGTAAATGTAAAGGAAATTATTTTTGCGAAAGAACTGGCTCTTGATGCGGCACTCACGCCTGAGCTGATTAAAGAGGGAAACGAGAGAGAACTTGCGCGCGCGGTTGCCGAGGCGCGCAAGACGGAAGGATTCTCGCCGAAGGACAATGTGAGCACGGAAATGCATCAGGAGGGTAAATATTCAGCAACACTTTCATCCGGCGTCGTGCGTTTTAATCTTGTCCGTGAGGCATAAATACGAAACGCGCGGCATCGTGCTCTCCCGTTCATCGCTCGGGGAGGCGAATGTATTCGTTACGCTTCTGACGAGTGACCTTGGGCTGGTGCGCGCCCGAGTGCAGGGGCTGCGCCGATCGGGTGCGAAGCTTGCCGCTTCGCTTACGACATTTGCCGAGAGCACCGTCGTGCTCGTGCGCGGGAAGGAGGGCTGGAGAGTCGCTGGAGCCGTTCTTGAAGAAGATTGGTTCGCGCGACTCGGCTCTGCCGAGCCGCGCATGCGAACGGCACGCGTCTCAAGTCTTTTGTTACGGCTCGTT
>ORJL011851692.1_pt1 | contig 18195 bp, 22 predicted proteins | sample 1779941 | NCBI WGS metagenome assembly ORJL01 (sample SAMEA104232317, study PRJEB22302) | groundwater metagenome | biome: forest; feature: aquifer; material: groundwater | place: USA | collected 2011-08-07 | depth 5.8 m | reverse complement strand
CCAGTAATCATGTTTTTGATAAAGTCTCTGTGACCAGGGGCATCAATTAATGTAAAGAAGTATTTTGCTGACTCAAACTTTTGGAAAGCAAGGTCAATTGTAATACCTCTTTCTCTTTCATCTTTAATGTTATCCATAACCCACGCGTACTTGAAAGTATCACCTTTTCCGGTCTTCTCGGATTCGACTCCATGTGCTGCAATAGTTCTCTCATCTACAACACCCAGATCCATTAAGAAATGACCCATAGTTGTTGATTTTCCATTATCAATATGACCTGTAACAATCAGGTTCAGGTGGGGTTTAACTGCCATATCGAATCGGTATTCGAGGGGATTTATTACTGTTATGAATTTTTAAAAAAAATATATTTTTTTTCAAGAATTTTTAGATCAAAAAAATTTGAAAAATTACACATAAATCAAAGGGAAAAACAGAGAAGTCATGAAAATTACAGTTTCAGTCATTAAAGCAGATGTAGGTGGAATTGGTGGACATACTAGACCTAGTGATGCACTAATAGAAGCAGTTAGAAAGACTGTCAAAAGTTCTGGCAATTTATTGATTGATCATTATATTGGATATTGTGGAGATGATGTCCACATTGTCATGTCACATACACATGGAATGGACAATGATAAAATTCACAAATTAGCATGGGATGCATTTATGGCAGGAACACAAGTTGCAAAACAAGAAGGACTTTACGGAGCAGGTCAAGATCTTCTAAAGGATTCTTTTTCAGGAAATGTAAAAGGAATGGGACCTGGTGTTGCAGAGATGGAATTTGAAGAAAGACCAAATGAGGCATTCATAGTTTTTGCTGCAGACAAAACAGAGCCGGGGGCATTTAACTATCCAATTTACAGAATGTTTGTAGATAGTTTAAGCAACACAGGACTAATTGTAAATAGATCACTTGCAAGCGGCGTGATAATTAATGTCATGGATGTAGAAGAAGGTAAAATTGCAAAACTTTCATTGTGGGAAGACAAGCCGACAATTGAAGCAGCTTTAATGTATCCAGGAAGATATGTAGTTTCAACAGTTACAACAAAACAAGGAGAACCAATTCTTGCAGCATCAACAGATAGGCTGCACAACATTGCAGGGACATATGTTGGAAAAGATGATCCAATATGCCTAATTAGAACACAAAAGAATTTTCCAGCAACAGAAGAAGTAGGTAGTGTATTTAACAATCCGCACTATGTTGCAGGAAACACAAGAGGAAGTCACAATATGCCACTAATGCCAGTAAAACTAAACTCTGCAGCATCGATCAACTTTTGCATCCCAATTGTAGAGGCACTTGTCTTTAGCATACACGATGGAAAACTGGTAGGTCCATTTGATGGGTTTTCAACACCAGATTGGGATTACATACGAGAGATCGCAACAAAAAAAGCACTTGCAATGAGAAGCCAGGGATTCATTCACCCAGCTACACTTGTTCCATCAGAATTAGAATATGCTGAAGGGTACAGAGCCAGAATAGAAATACTAGAAGCTAAGATGAAGCCAATAGAGGAATCTACGGCAAAGTCACAAAAGAAAGAAAATTACGAAGATCCAGATTAGAGAAAACATAGGACAAAATTGAGAAATAGTTAAAAGAAATTACAACATACCAAAATCACCCTTGCAGCGAATCTTGAAGGTTTTTGATTGGAAGACGTACATCTTTACAGCCGTTGCAGTAATTTCATTTTCAAATTTTATGGCAGTATTATTTGGGCAAACCATACCAGCTACATTTATGACATTTTTTAGATATGCTAGCGAGACAATAATTTTAGGGGCAGTCTTTTTGTTTGCACTGTTATGGCTGTTAAAGGCAAGACCACACAATCGTCCAAAGAGCTATTCAATAGTAGTCTTTGATGTGTATGGAAGAAAAAGCGAGATAAGCGACATCCGCACTGAATTTAAGACTCATAATGTAGCTTGGAGCTTTATGAAACAGTACAAAAAATCATACCCATTATACAATTTTGCCATGGTATCAGAACTTTCAAAATCAGACAAGCCAACTATTTTCAGATACATTTGAAATAAAATCAAAGATTTTAGGAAAATAACATGGGTTAAATTTTAAAAACATGTGTAAACGATTAGTCTATTTCACAGTGATTTGAAAAGAAACTACATGAAGCTGGCTTTGGGTAAGATGATTAGTCTGTCCATAGGTGCTACTTTTTCGATATTATTGGTAGTGTCATTTGCCGTGTATCCGGATATGGGTGAAAAGATACTGTATGGCAAACATCCACCAGTGAAGGATTTAGAACATAGTAAGACAATAACACCAACTGCAGATGTAGAAAACAAGGAGGTAATAACACCAGAAAGACATTTGGGATACAGTGAGATAATGACATCAGGAAATGACAAGTGCATTGAATATGCAAATGGTAAATCCGATGGTGATTTGAACAAGTTTGTAGATGAATTCAATTATTGTAATTCACAGTAAGAAATATGGCATTTTAGAATAATCAAGATTCAGACTTTTATTCAGGATAATACAATAGAACTAGAGTGGAGTTTTCTATTCTATCTGATGCATTTAGTAAAATGGAATCAACTACAAAGAGATTAGAGCTGACGCAACATCTAGTAGAATTATTTGAAAAAACCCCACAAGACGTGATTTCAAGAATTGTTTATCTCTTACAAGGAAAATTAAGACCGGATTTTGAGGGAGTTGAATTGGGAGTTGCAGAAAGATTGGCAATAAGAGCAATAGCAAAATCAGCAGGGTCTGACAATGCCGAAAAAAAAATTGAAGATGAATACAGAAAGAGTGGGGACTTGGGACATGCAGCATCCAAGATTTTAGAACAAAAAGAACAGACCACATTCATTGTTCAAGACATTACAGTTGAGCGAGTCTATGAGAACTTGTTTACAATTGCAAAACTAGAAGGCTCAAAGACTCAGGACAGAAAGATGAAATACATTTCAGGATTACTCAATGATGCAAGTCCAGTTGAAGCTAAATTCATCCTAAAGATTTTACTTGGAACATTACGATTAGGTATTGCAGAAAATACAGTAATGGATGCACTTGCCATTGCGTTTACAAACAATAAGGAAAACAGAAAAGTTTTGGAGCATGCATACAATGTATCAAGTGATCTAGGAAAGGTTGCAGATACCATTGCAAGCAAAGGGCTGAATGGAATAGAAGAATTTGAAATCAATTTGTTTAATCCCATACGACCAATGCTGGCAGACAGAGTAAAAAGCGAAGAAGAAGCAGTTGAAAAACTAGGAAACAACTTTGCTGCAGAATACAAACTAGACGGAGAAAGAGTCCAATTGCACATTGAAGGAGAGAAGGTAGTATTATTTTCAAGAAGCTTGGAAAATATTACAAGCTATTATCCAGATATTGTAGAAAAAATTCCTAAAGCAATTCAAGCACAAAAAGTAATTTTAGAAGCAGAGGCAGTTGCAATAAATGAAAACACTGGCGAATTTTTGCCATTCCAAGAACTGATGCATCGAAGAAGAAAATACCAAGTAGAAAAAGCAGTGGCACAGTATCCGATCACTGTAAACTTTTTTGATGTGTTGTATCATGATGGAAAAAGCTGTTTGGAATTAGGATACAAAGAAAGAAGAAGCATTTTGGAAAAAATTGTAAAAGAAGACGATTATGCAAAGCACATACCAATGACTATCATAAACAGTCAAGACGATATTGAAGAATTTTTGGAAAATAGCATCAACTCTGGATGTGAGGGAGTGATGCTAAAGATGCTGGACAAACCATATCAAGCCGGCTCCAGAGGAAGTTATTGGCTAAAACTAAAACGAGAATACAGAAATGAGATTGGTGATAGTCTTGACCTTGTAGTGATTGGTGCATTTTTTGGAAAGGGCAGACGAACTGGAAAATATGGAACCTTGCTTTTAGCTTCATATGATTATGATACTGACATATTTACAAGCATATGCAAAGTCGGAACAGGATTTACAGACGAAGACTTGGATCAGCTCTATCAGATCCTATCAGATAAAGTAACAATAAAGAAAAATCCGAGAATAGATAGCGAGATGGAAGCTGACGTATGGTTTGAACCAGAACTAGTAATTGAAGTGGTTGCATCTGAAATAACTCTGAGTCCTATTCATAAGGCAGCAAGAAATGAAATTAGAAAAGACACGGGACTGGCATTGAGATTTCCAAAGTTTACTGGAAAAATAAGACTGGAAAAAGATGCAGAGGACGCATCAACTAATGAAGAGATAATGACGCTATTCAAAGGGCAGAAAAAAGTAGCTCATGACAAAAATTTAATGTAGTTTATGCGCAAAAATTACAATCAATCATAGAGGATTTAAATTACCTGAGCATATTTTGAAATCTAGAAATGTATAGCGGAGAGCTTGAAGTTCAAGCAAAAAGAAAGGCTATAGCAGTTTTACAAGACGAAATCAACAGAATCTTAAACGCAGCCAGAGAACTTGCAACACTACCAGACCTGATGATGAAAAAAGACAAGACAGGTATCAAAAATGCACTAGAGCAAATATCAACTATCGAAGAAGAAGTAGAAAATCTTAGAAGAAAAATTACTAGAGAGGTAGCTGACGTGGGAGGTTTAATCATGAACAGAGAAAATCTTCTCAACACAGCATACACAATGGATGAGATTGCAGGTTACATCACCGGAATAGCATTCAAACTTTCTAACATCAAGATAACTACACTGAAAAGTGCAAATCTGGACGGAGATATTACAGCGTTGATAGAGTTGGTAGTAGACGAAGTTTACAAGCTAAATGAAATCATACGTAGTCTAAACACCAATACTGCTAATGCAATTGAACTAGCACAAGAAACACAGAAAATAGAACGTGAAATAGACGTCAAATACAGACAAGCAACAATCAAACTTTTATCAGGAGTTACAAATATGAAAGAATTATTGCTGATAAAAGACGTAATTGAGGGAATTGAAGAAATGTCAGACAAATGTCAGCGTGTCTCAGATTCTTTTATACTATTAGCATTGAGTCTATAAACCACACCCATTTTTTTACTTTAAAATTTTTATCTTATTTTGTAAAAAAAATTAGCTATAGCCATGATAGATCATCTTAGAGAACATCCATTGCTTATGAAAGATATAACAGAAAAGCAAGTAAAGAAAATCAAACAGAGAGTAATTGAGGCTTGCAAAAATGACTCGGGCCATACAATGAAGTTATGCACAGATTCAGAGTAGAGAATTCATATACGCAGATTATTTAAAAAACTAGATGCGAACAGAACTAATTGAAAATAGAATCATCGTATGGAATATTGAAGATTCACGCAAATTATTTAGCCATGGGTATTACGGCAAACCAATTGGAATTCCAAAACCAAAGCCTGAAGAAATCAACGTTCCATTAATCTTAGATCTTATAGAGGGACTGTACCTGCTTGAGAATAAAAAAATTGCCATTTACAAATCAAATCAAAAGATCACAGTCGAAGAGATGACAGAAAAGTGTAAAAAAGAATACCATGATTTTGATAAAAAATATCTAGTGTACAAAAACTTTCGAGACAAAGGATATGTGATTAATCCTGGAATAAAATTTGGATGTGATTTTGCAGTGTACGAGAAAGGACCAGGCATTGATCATGCACCATTTTTGATTCAAGTGTATAATAGAAACGACCCAATCACGTCAACTGGAATTGTTTTGGCAGGAAGACTTGCAACTACAGTAAGAAAGCAATTCATTTTGGCAATACCAAGAGGAAAAGACAAGGTAGATTTTCTTGCACTAGATTGGTGGAAAGCCTAGACGTTTTTTATGTGACCAGCTATTCTATCATAAATCTCAAAAAGTTCTTTTGTAATTCCAAACTCTAGATGATTCTTCCATTTGTTTCGAATTCTAATGGCACCATCAGTTGGCTCTATGTAGATTGTAGCATCAGGGATTGATTGCTTTGCAATCATCTCATTTAGTGTACTGTCCTCATTGAGTTTTTTGGCAAGACTGCCGCTGCCATCCCACTCCACTTTAAGAATTGTTTTTGAGGAAAAATGTCCCTTTGTTGTAAGTTTAGTTGTAGCAACATAGTTTACTCCATGATCAGTTTGCTTTCTAACAATAAAGTGTGCTTGGTATCTATCAAACGCGCCCCATGGCATTGGATTTGGATCTTGCATCGTTATCCCTTTTGAATAATTTGAATCACGTCAATATTAGAACTCTTAATATCAAGACAACCTTTGTTTGTCATCATTCTAGGTGTGTGAGAAAAATATCTACTGTAATAATCGCCTTTTTCAACATCATCGGTTCCAATTTGTTTTGATTCAGAGTCAACTCCGATCTTTTTTAGCATATCAGAAAATTTCTCAGGCCAAGATTGCAATACAAATGTGTCGGGCTCTGAATCATGCATGAAAGACAAAAAACCATACCCACAAATAAAGATATCAAGAAATTATTTGCCCATAGAGATCAGGATTAGGGCAACATGTTAGAGAGGATATCTTGATAATATCTAGAAGTAGATTAAACATAATATCTAAGTAATGAACACATTACAAAATTGTTAATAAAAATATGAAATGTGTTAGAAAAAATCAAACATCAGGAGTTAGTCTTGTAGATGCTCCAGAACCAACATGTGGAGATGATGATGTATTAATAAAAATGAAATCATGTGGAATATGCGGATCAGATTTAGGGAACATATTTGGAGATTCATGTAGGCCATCATCCAAGCTTGGGCATGAAGTTGCAGGAATCATTGTAAAAAAAGGTAGCAATGTTAAAGAATTTAATTTGGATGACAGAGTGTTTGTACATCATCATTCACCTTGTAATAATTGTCATTATTGTAAACATGGGAATCAGACAATGTGTGAAAACTATGTTGAATGTTTAGAGCCTTGTGGGATGTCTGAAAAATTCTTGGTTCCTGAATGGAATATCAGACATGAAAGCTTGATCAAAATTCCAGATACTATGAGTTTTGAGGAAGCATCACTAATTGAGCCACTGGCATGTTGTATTAGGGCTTGGAAGAAAATTTCTTTTTCAAAAAATGATTCTGTACTAATATTTGGAGTAGGAGCGATTGGGGTTATGCATGCAATGTTGGCAAAACACTATGGATTTGGGAAGATATTTTGTGTAGACACTAATGAATTTAGATTAAATTTCTGTAGGGAGGCAAATATCGGCATTTCATTGAAAGGAAATGAATCTGATATTAGTGAAAAAATCAGGACACACACAGATAATTTAGATTTGATCATAATTGCCACTTCACAGACAGAAGTTTTTCATGATGCAATTAATTTAGTAAGAAAAGGGGGCACGATTCTTTTGTTTGGTGAACCAAGCAAAGACTGTAAATTAAAAACGGAGTTGAGCAAGATATATTCAAAAGAGATTTCAATTATTCCAAGCTATGCTGCTTCAACAAATGAGATAAGAGAATCATTTAAAATTATAAACAATAAATCAATTAACATTAAGCAGTTAATAACACACAAAGTTCCTATTCAGAATATCACAAAAGCTCTGAATTATGCTAGATCAGGAGATGGCGTGATGAAAGTCATCATTACAAATGAATCATAATTAAAAAATTCATTACAAGAGAGAATCATTTGGAAGAGAATAACTGCAGTCAAAGAATTTCAATATAGTTGGCGCTATTTGAGTGACATCCATAACATCAGTTTCTTTTTTTGGCTTGATAGACATTCCAAATATAGGCAGTCTATCAGCAGTTTCACTATCAAACACACCGTGAGAGCCTTTGATCAAAGAAGTATCATGAGAAATTCTTTTAGCCAGTGGATCTAGAAACAGTTCAAGCGGATCATAGCCAGGTTTTCGATGAATGTCAACGCTAAAAGTAAATGATGGCGCATGATTTTCATCTTCCCACCAATAATAATTGAACCAGCAGTTATCCTTTGCGTATAAAATTAACTCACCGCTTCTTGGATGATTTATGTTTAATTTTATTTGAGATTCTTTATCAAGAATTCTTGCAATGTTTTTTTCTTTTTTGAAAATTGAAGTAACTACATCATCATAGCCTGATTTTATAAAAACATGTGCTATCTGATGATCAACCATTGCAAATGCATTGCTGTTTTCAAAATCAATGTATTCTTTTCCCAGTATATTTCGAATGGAAAGTAATCCATTTTGACGTAGAAGTATATTTGGGGACAAAGAATGATTCACTTCATTAAATCCATATTCAGAGTGAATCATTATCTCATATGTATCGCCAAACTCGTTGGCATCAAGAAAATCTAACAAATCTCCAATCATATTATCAATCTCAACTAAACTCTGCTTGAATTCATTACTTTGAGGGCCATGCTTTTGTGCTGAATAATCCAAATGGGGTAAATATACAAGTACTAAATCAGGGCTGTGTTTTTTTATTGTATACATTGATGCATCAATTATCCATCGGCTGGACTTGATTGATGCAAATGGTCCCCAATACCATTTGAGATCAAATTCACCTAGATGTTGAGCAATTTCCTCATAGTAATTGGTAGGTTTTGAATAACACCACATGATAGTTTTGTCTTCAAGATGAAGTGGCTTTGGAGTAATAACAAAGTCAGAATTTGTGTAAAGAGAGTTTTGCCAGAAAAGTACAGCTGTTTTTAATTTTGGGTTTGCTTTCTTTAAAATATCCCAAATTCTTGGTTTTTGAACTAAACTGTCATACTGTTCCCAGAATGAAACTTGTTTCGTATCTCTATCATAGAATCCATTTGAAATTATGCCATGATCAGCTGGATAGTATCCTGAAGTAATCGAAGACTGGACACTGCATGTTACTGCAGGAAAAGAAGGAACCATTGAAGAACAAAACCCTTTAGTAAAAATTTTTGAGATGTTAGGAAGCAAAACATCATCAAATGAATTTTTTGCTAATCCTACAACATTAATCACGATTAATTTTTTCATTTAATTATTCAAGACATTTTCTAACTTAAAAATAAACCATTCATACTGGGTTATGTCAAGTATAGTTTTCGTAAAATAACATACGCTGGAAATATCATAGACATTGTTACTATTGCAAAAATAACATTGGAAAAAGCCATAATCAATATTCCATCTAAAAGAGGGATGGAAAGCAATTGAATCGTCACGATTTTTTGTGTGGTCTTGGGGGATTTTTCTATGAAAATCATCCAAGGCAGATAACTAACAATAACAAATGCTCCAAGAATTAGCCAATGAGTAAATCCCATATCATGGGTTAAAATTACAACATAAACTATAGTGAATAAAACAAGTATCAGATTAGCGATTTTTGTTTTTCTGGAATAAACAGAACTCTCAGTTTTTGCAAGAATGCTAATTCCTGCTACAAAAATGGCAATTGGAATCGATATCCAAATAATTTCAAAATTGAAAATGACTGCACTGGAGCCTAAAATTACATTCAAAAACCGTATAGATGAGAGACTTAGAATTCCAAGGATTTTGATATTTTTTAGTTTGATGTCATATGCAAATATGAGAATAGTCATAATGACAGATATCATTACTGCTTGGAATCCAACAAAAAATGCAGAAATATTTGCTGCAGCTAATAATGCAAGACCAAGACATAACGCTGTTTTTCTTGAGATTTTTCCTGAAGGAAGTGGTCTGCTTGATCGTTCATTTTTATCTGCATTGTAATCAAAATAATCATTCAATGTCATTCCAGCTAAAAATAAAAAGCCCGAAGTTGCAAGAAGTGGAAATAGAACAAGCCAATCAACAATAAATTCTGAATATATGAAAAAACCTAAAAGAATATTTGAGAAAGCGGTAAATATTCCTGGAAATCGTACTAGCTGAAAATATGATTTTATCATTTTAGATTAAGAGAATTTATGAATTGCATTGCCTCTTTAGCGGCGTTTTCTGGGTTATCTAGATAAGGGTATAATTCGAGTGTAACGTAATTTTTATAATCAATATCATTAATTGCATCAAAAACCTTTTTGAGATCAATTGCACCATGACCAGGAATCAGATGTTTGTGCTCTCTTGATTCTGCAATGTCCTCTAGATGAATATGATCTATAAAATCTGCAAGAGTTTTAATTAATTTATCTGGTCTTTCACCTGCACAAAAAAAATGACCTACGTCAAAATTCAGACCAAGATATTTTGTATTGAATCTGGAAATGAAATTTAGAAATTGTGAGGAATTTTCGATTAGCAAACCTGGTTCTGGTTCGATTAAAAGCTTTACATGATTTTTTTCTGCCACATCAATAACCTCGTTTAGACCATCATAAAATAATTCCAATCCTTCTTTTTCAGACAATCCTAAAAGTGGTCCTCCTGGTTCCGTAGAAACAGTTTTCACTCCAAGTTCCTTGGCCAAATCTAAACAATATTTGGTATGTTGTATTCTAGTATTGCGTTCTTTTGGATTTTTTTCAATCCATGATGGATGATGAAAATCACCAACAGCACACATCATAAATCCATTTAGATTTGAGATCTCCATTTGGTTTTCATGTAGTGTTTTTTTTATAGAGTCGATTTGTTCAGCAGACAATGGTGGAAATGCATGGGGCATATCACACATTAATTCAATTGCAGTATAACCTACAGAAGAAATTGAACGTATGCTATCTTCGATAGTATAATTTCGATATGCATTTGTACTGAATGAGAATTTCATGTAATTAATCTATAATGGAATGTAATTTTTTGATTGTTTAAAAAAATTATTTGGATTATGAAAAAGCAATTTGTTAACCTCGGTTTTACTAAAACCATCTTTTTCCATTTGTATTGCAGTCTTTGGCACACTTAGAGGATCTGATATTCCCCAATCTGCAGAGCTGTTGATCAAAATTTTATCAGTACCATATTTTTTTAACATGTTAACTGCTCTAATGGGACTTACTTTGGTATGCGGGTAAACAGTGATTCCTGCCATCACATCATAAGATAAAGAAAGTTCTATTGTTTCTTCAGTATTATGATCCATAATAATTCTTGATTCTGTGGCATTACAATTTTTTATAATATCAAGTGTTTTTTTTGTTCCTTCTATTTTATTGATATGTGGGGTATGAATAATAACTGGCATTTTAAGTTCCTCAGCCATCATCAATTGTTGTGTAAACACTTTTTCTTCTTCTTTGGTAATCATATCAAATCCTATCTCGCCTACAGCTACAACTCCTTCCTTACTAAGATAATCACTCATAACATTCAGTGATTCACTTGCAAGTTGTGAATTATTAGCTTCTTTTGGATTTACAGATATTGCGCAATAATGATTTATGCCAAATTCTTTTGCTCGTGTTCTTTCAAAATTTACCAAATAGTCCCAATAGTCAATCAATGTTTTTGATGAAGTGCGTGCTTGTCCAAGCCAAAATGAAGGCTCTATAACAGCCTTAATCCCAGATAAAACCATTTTTTCATAATCATCTGTTGTTCTAGAATACATGTGAATGTGAGGATCAATAAACATGATTTAACATCAAATTCTTTAGGTATGTAAAAGTAATCTTTGCTGCATACTCTGGATTTTTTGAATATGTATAAAGTTCAGCAGTAAGAAACCCTTCATAATTAATCTCTTTTAGTGATTTGTACATGGCAGAAAAGTCAATGCTTCCTAAACCAGGAACTAGATGATAGTGGACATTGTTCTTGCAATCACTAATGTGCATATGAAGAATTTTTTTCTTAAATTTTTTAATAATATCAGATATGTCCTCACCTAAAACAGCTGCATGACATACATCAAGATTTAATCCAATATTATTAAACTGAGAAACTATACAATGTACATCATGCGAGTTTTCAATTAGCAAACCTTGTTCGTATTCTATTGCTATTGAGATATTTTTTGTTTCTGCAAATGATGCAAGTTCAGTTAAAGATTTTTTAAAATTACATAGATGAATTGGTTTTTCGGATTTAGGTGAAATTCCTGAAGTGAGACATATGCTTGGAGATTCTAGAGTTGAGGCTAATTCAATTGCTTGTTTAGTGTAATTTAATCTCCATTGTCTAAGTTTTTCATTTTTATTTGAAAGTGATGGCTCAAATTTTTCTATTATAGCATTTTTGTCATACCAACCTACTACAGTATTGACATTTAGATTTGCTACTTTGATTTTATTTTTTTTAAGACAATTTTTTATTGTAGACAAATATTTTTTATTTAGTGGTAAGAAGGCATGAGGTACATCAAGAACAAGTTCTACTCCATCATAACCAATGTCTGATATAGATTCTATACAATATAACAACGATTTTTCAGTAAATGCATTTGTACTAAAGCCAGTCTTCAATTACTTTTCATTAAGAATGGCTAGTAGATTTTCCTTTGCTTTTGTAATTTTTTTGGGATCAATGTATGAATTTGGGAGTAGGATCTTAGCTGCTTCCCATACTAAATTTTCTATCATAGCCATCTTATTGTGTTCTTCTTTGGACATACAAAATAAAAATTATTCGAATCTTTTAACTTTTTCATTATTTAATCATATTAAATCCAGATCTTATCGGAGAACCCTTCCCGTATGTATTAGATTCTCCAAATACTCCTTTAACAATCCAATTAAATAATACAAAAGTTTCGTAAGTATGTCTATGCTAAAATTTCAGGGCAAAGTTGCTCTAGTAACAGGCAGTGGAACTGGAATTGGGCAAGCCATTGCTAAAAAATTTATTGAAAACGGCGCCAGTGTAATCATCTTAGGTAGAAGACGAGAGCCATTAGAAGAAACATCAGTAATGCTAAAAGAAATAATTTCCAAAGTAAATAGCGGTGCCACTGTGAGAATTTTCTCTGGTGTTGATGTGAGTGATGAAGTTGAAATTAATAATATGTTTGATATGCTAAAAAAAGAAAACATCACAGTAGATTATGTAATTAATAATGCAGGTGTTTCAGGACCTGTCACTTGCTTTGCAAATGCACCAATAGATGAGTTCAAAAGCACAGTTGACATTCACTTGACTGGAACATTTTGGGGCTCAGTTCAAGCACTAAAAGTAATGAAAGAAAATGGAAAGATTGTTACCATTTCAACATTTTTCACAGAAGAAAGACCACTAGAACAAAGACCATACAGGTTTAGAAGTCCATATACTGCATCACAGGGTGCAAAAAACAGACTAGTGGAAGCAATGTCTTGGGAATTAACAGATAAAAAAATCATATCAATTGGAACAAATCCAGGTCCAGTACATTCAGATAGAATTTACAAGACAGTCTATCCAAAGGCTGCAGCAGAATTTTTACGAGTAAGCGGCTTTGAGGACTTGACACCAGTTCAAGTCGATGCTGCAAACAAGGAACTATTACCATTATTAGGCGAAGATCAAAATATAATTAAAAATGGAATTGCAAAAGCAGCACAAAAACTAGCACAAGAGAATGGAAAAGATATTGCAAAACTAACTGCTACTCTTGGTAATCTATTAAATAAAATTCAAAGCATTGCAGAAAAAGTTCAAAACAACACATCACACATGATTGCAGACCAGCAATTCTTAGCACAGGGACAAGTTGCAGAATCTGTTTTGAATCTATGCGATGACCAAATTGCAAAAATTCTAAACGGCAAAATCATTCCAGGAGACAGAGTATTTTATCCAGTCAAACCACACATTGGTACCACCACACCAGGTGTACACCAACCAGACTTTACTGGAAGATCAGTAGTCTTTACAATTGATGCGACTGAAAAATCAGATGCAGAACGAGTTGAATATCTGGCACAGCACGTTACAAAAAACGGCGGCAAAGTTGCATGTTTTATCTCTGAATCAACTCCAAAAGAATTACAAGAATACATTAGCGGAAAATTTCATTCCCATATAGTAAATCTCAAGAATCCAGATGAAGTCCAGAGATGGCTAAATACTGCAAAGACTAATCTTGGTAGCATACTAGCAGTAATCCACATCACAGGAAAACTGCCAAACATTGCAAAACTAACAGAACTATCAAGGGCAAAATGGCAAGAATTAATTGAAAAATTCATCACAACTCCTGCAATAGTTGGACAAAGAGCACTAGAGCAGTTTGTTCCAGGTGGAGACAAAGATCCACGATTATACAAAGATGCAAAAGGTGCCATGATGATAATTGGACCGGACTTGCCATCGGGTGCAAAAGTCACGGGACTGCAAAGAGCACAAGTAGAGGTATTTCGCGGGGCACTAAGACCATTTACAACTACAGTAAACCAAGAACTAAGTGATGTGCTTGATTCAAAGATTAGGATATTCTCAATATTTCCAGGTTCAGTTACTGGAACAGAACCAAACAATGAGAGAATTGCCCAAGCGTTAAATTTCCTAGTATCAGATAATGCTGCATCTTCATCTGAAGTCACATTTTGTGTTGATGAATCAAGATAAGGATGAAAAAATTCTCTGAACTCAAAGTCGGAGACGAATTTTTTTCCACATGCAGCATTTCAGAAAAAGAACTGGCAGAATATCTAAAATTTTCTAGAGTAAAAAATGCGTTTTTAGAAGACATGCAAAATACAAAACAAAAACTAGTTTCAGGCAGAGCCATCCTATCAAGAATGGAGGGGGAATTTACCAGACTGAGTCAAATTTATGGAAATCACATCATATTTGTTGGAACTGATGGAGATTCAGAATGGGAGAATAGAAGTAGTAGATTTCTAAAGCCATTATACACAGATGAGGTATTGAAGATAAAATTTACAGTATCTGCAAAAGAAGACACTGATGGAGAGTTTGGGAAAATCGCAATAGACTACGAAGGAACAAAGCAAGACGGAGAGATCGTAGTAATAACAAAGAGTAATTGGTATCGAATTAAAAAAATAATATCAAGATAGATTCGGACTAATAAAAACAAGCATTTTTTAAATAATACTATATGAGAAATGTCATATGTATGATGAACCCATCAACAAAGCACTAATCACGCTAGCTGTGGAAAATGCTCTTCTTAAAATGGGATTGCCTGAGTTAGAGTTAGTCACATTTAGACTAAAACAAGACCATCAATGTGAAATTTCTGATTGTCTGAAATATCCCGAATATCTCAAAGATGTACTATTGGATTTATTTGGTAATTCATATTCTGACATATTGCAATCAATACAGGAAACATTACAAAAAACTACGATGGAACAGCCTTTGATGGATTTTCTTACTGTTTTAGATGACCATTCATGAAGACACGTTTTGACACACTAGAAAACAAAAACTATCTGTTTGGTGCATTGGTTGGGGTAGTAGTAATATTTCTTGTTGGAAATATAGCTAACCAAAAAGAATTTCCTATCGCCGAAGACTTGTATATGACAGACGTACTTTTCATAATATTTCCAGCCATTGTCATTGTATTTGGATTGATGTTGGTATTCAGATATGGATTACGCGGAAGTCATGGCATATCTTGGATCTTATTCACGCTAGCCATTACTAGTTGGTATATAGGAGAAATGACCTATAGTTATGATTACAAATATGATCTTGAAGATCTTTCAACATTAACAAGTGATTTTTTTTATATTATTGGATATCCTCTTTTCTTTGGATTTACAATATTTTATCTCAAGCCTAGAAAACGAATTATTTCAAAAAAAATGATTCTGGCATCATCGCTTGTTTCAGTGTTGTTTGTTATTCCAACTCTTTATTTGACATTTAATGGAGAACAACAACTCGATGAACTAACGATGTTTATTAATGCAATTTATCCAATAATGGATGGAATTATTCTAATTCCTTCAATTATTGCCACGGTTCTTTTCTTTAGAGGACAAGTTAATCTGCTTTGGTCATTAATTCTAATTGCGACAATACATTTCATAATAGCAGATACATCATATCTTGTCTTTTCAATAGAAGAAACTTACTATCCGGGACATCCTGTCGATATACTGTTTGTCTGGGCATACATTCTCTATGCATTTGGAGCGTTAAGTCATATCAGACTATACAAAAAAAGAAAATCAGAACCGGATGAAAAATTGGATTAACACTTTGAATTATTATCTGAGAACAATTTAATTTTCTATAATTTGAATAAATTTTTGTATTGGTTCTTCATTGATTGATTTATCAAAAACTCTACGCATTGTATATACAATATCAGAAGATGCATCTCCAAATAGTTCATACAATACTGTTTTGAGATATTCTGGATGATCAAAAACATCTTCAGTAGTTATTCCAAAATTTTCTTTTAATTTTGTTTTAACCTTGTCTAGTTCTGGAGGTCCCATATCAAGAAGCGCATGTTCTACTGCAACTTGAACTAATTCTCTATATGCTTGCTGATCATGCATGGTATGATATATGGTGTGATAACGGATAAAGTTTATGTCATGATGTATAGTAACAATCTAATAATTTTGTAGTAATGGTTTAATGCAATAATTAGATTCATACTGTATGAGCCTGGATTGCAACTGCACCATCAATGATTATGGAGAATTACTCCAAGAATGTGATGGACATAGAGAAGCTAATTTTATGAAATAGAATCCATCTCTTTTTGATTTTATGATGCCTCCTCAAAAGTAGAGGCAAATGAAATGTGCTAACTAGTTTATGTGAGCTATTTGGCTTCCAGCTAACACCGCGAGATGTCCCTGACTCAATGAGTGCCCAATACAAAGCACAGTATTAAAAAACAAAGATAAAAAAAAATCACCGATTGGTAAACACTATTTACAATAATGCTTTAGCCGCCAATTAACAGACTTTCAGCTGCCGAATCAAAAAATAATTTAATCGCAGCTAGAATTATTATTGCTGAAACTAGAATTTGCAGCGATCTTTCTTTGATATCTAAAGAGAGACGTGCACCAATGATTCCGCCAACAAAAGCGCCTGCAGCTAACAGACCAGCCTGAAGAAAATCAGGATGGCCAAGTATGCTATGAGTAATTATTCCAGATAGAGAGGCAAAAAGTAAAATGAATTGCGATGTAGGTGCTGCCCTTTTCATAGCCATTCCAATTCCAACTACCATTAATGGCACAAAGACAGTACCCCCACCTATTCCAAAAAACGATGAGATGATTCCTGCAAAAAAGCTTGCAGATATTACAAAGACAATCATTGTCTTTGTGAGATTTTTTTCTTTGGGTTCAATTTTTTTTCTCAAGAAAATATAGACAGCAGAGGACACAAGTATCAAACCAAATAATACCTTGAATATTCCAGGCGTTACATCACTTGATAGATATGCGCCCAACACAGTTCCAGGAATGCTTAGCAATCCAAGTTTTAATCCAAGGGAATAATCAATTCTTTTTTGACGTGAATATGAAATTGTAGAGCCAACTGCATTACTAAAAGCTGCAAAGAGACTGTTACTTGCAGCTAGTGTTGGCGGAAAACCAAAAAATGTCAAGACAGGTACAACAATTATTCCTCCGCCAAGACCAATCATGGAACCTAGTATTCCAGCTACCAACCCCAATGGGATTAACCATAATTGATCAATCATGATACACTCCAGTTACACACTGTCATATATTGAATCTAGTTTGATATTATGAATTTCCAAAGATATCCTTCGGTGTTTGTAGTTACTTCTAATAGTAGTTGTTTTTGGGCAAGACCTGTAATCTTTGAACTACTGGTAGTACCTGTTGCCTCCAAGTGATGAGACTTTGCAGTATCAACCCAAGCAGAGACGGACTCTAGCTTGCCTGGTTTTTGGTCTTGCCAGCAATCACAGACAAGGGACTCTACCATGATTTGATAAGTTGACTTGATATCATCTAGACTAGACATGTACGGGTCTGTTTGGATTATCCCCAATACAGCATTAGGATAAGCTAGACTGCCAACCATGTGAATATTTCCAAGAAAGTTGCCGTCTGAGTCTTTTAGTTCTGTGGAGGTACAGTATTCAATGGAATTTTGTTTCTCAACATCGCCATAAAAAGTGCAATATTTTGCAATAGAGCCACCGGATATTTTTAATGCACTAGACATGGAGACCCCTTTTGAAGCAAGTGAGGATTTCATAAGAGAGTTTGAATCAACATATGAAAAATCAATTGGTGTGATGGGTTTAGTTGGAATTGCAGTATCATTTAGTGGAATTGGGTTATCTCTTATTGGAATTGATTCATTTACTGGTTTTTCATTTATTGATTCAGTTACTGTGATTGGTTTTTGATTCATAGGAACTAGTAT
>ORJL010589634.1_pt1 | contig 18195 bp, 15 predicted proteins | sample 1779941 | NCBI WGS metagenome assembly ORJL01 (sample SAMEA104232317, study PRJEB22302) | groundwater metagenome | biome: forest; feature: aquifer; material: groundwater | place: USA | collected 2011-08-07 | depth 5.8 m | reverse complement strand
TTCGCGGCGGGCCCGGGTATGATCCGGGAGCCGAGCTTGTACGTAAAATATGAATACGTCCACTGAAGCAGCACCGCCGCCCGGTTGCGGAACCCGATGAGAAAGATCAGATGGACGAACAGCCACGCCACCCAGGCAAGCCAGCCCGAGAATTCGACGCGCCCGATTTCCGCCACCGCCGCCGATCGCCCAATCGTAGCCATGACACCCCGGTTCCAGTACTTGAAGGCCGGGCGCGACGCGGCGACGCGGCTGGGCGCTTTCAACTCGTTTTCAATCAACCGGGCGACGTGCCGGCCCATCTGCATTGCCGCCGGTGACACGCCCGGCACGGGCTTCCCGTTCTCGCCAATCACGCAGCACATATCCCCAAGAGCGAACACCTCCGGGTGGCCTGGCACGCTCAAGTCCGAATTCAGCTTCACTCGGCCCGCCCGATCCACTTCCGCGCCCAACTCGCGGGTCAGCGGATGGGCCGACACGCCCGCCGCCCAGATCATGTTCTGGCTGTCGATCCGCGAACCGTCGGCCAGGGTCAGGTGGCCTTCTTCCATGGATTCCACACGGGCTGCCACACGCACCTCCACCCCCATCCTAGCCAGTTGCTTCTCCGCGTTGGCCGAGAGACGCTCGGAAAACTGCGGCAGAACGCGCGGACCGGCTTCGATCAGGATCACACGGGCATGGCTGGGGGCGATGCGGCGAAAATCCCGCCTCAACACACGCCGGGTCAGTTCGGCGAATGCCCCGGCCAGCTCCACGCCCGTGGGTCCGCCGCCCACAACGACGATCGTCATCAGGCCTTTGCGATCTTCGGCGCTGAAGGCGTTTTCGGCGCGTTCGAACGCGAGGAGGATCTGGCGCCGGATGAGAAGGGCGTCATCGAGGGATTTCAGTCCGGGGGCGAACTGCTCCCACTCGGGGTGTCCGAAATAGCTGGTGACGCCGCCGAGCGCGACAACCAGGTAGTCGTAATCGAGCCTTTCGTCCTCGATCAGAACCTGCTTGTGGGCGAGGTCGAATCCAAGGACCTTGCGCAAGAGCACGGTCACAGCGGGCCTGTCGGCGAGGATCGAACGGACGGGCTGGGCGATCTCCGGGGCCGCAAGCCCCGCTGTGGCCACCTGATAGAGGAGGGGCTGGAAAAGATGGTGATTCTGCCGGTCCACCAGCGTAACCCGGGCGGACGGATACGAGAACGAGTGGCAGAACGTCAGCCCGCCGAACCCCGCGCCGAGGACCACAATGTGAGGATGTTCGATTTCACCCATTAGTTACTTTTCACGCATCGCGACTGCCGCGCAACTAGAAATCAGACGATAAAGAAGACGCTGAGTTGTCACACCAATGGGCGGCTTCTATCACCCGGCCGAACCGTGAGCAGCCCGAGCCAGGCCGGCCACGTAACCCATGCGAACGTAGCGTCTTCTCAAAGAAGTGCGTCGGCTTCGCTTCCGCCTGCTTACCGGAGTGTTGCCTCGGCCCTCACTGGACCGGCGGCAAAGGCGTGAAGATGGCGGGCGGTCCGTACGTAGAGGGTGTCCTCCACGAGAGCCGGCGTAGCCCAGATATTCTCGCCCAGTTCATTTTTGGCGAGCACGCTCAGAGACTCGCTTGCCCCATCCATCACGACGATGGCGCCGGAGTACGACGCGGTGTAGATGCGACCAGCGGCAGCCACAGGCGAGGCGCAATACACGCCTGGCACTCCCAAGCGTTCCTCGTAAAGGACTTCCCCCGTCCCGGGCCGTATGCATTCGACCATACCACCATCGCGGACCAAGTAGAGCCGGCCTCGATAGTAGAGCGGCGAGGGAATCTCGGGAATCCCCCGGCGCAGTTGCCAAGCGACGTGGGTCGAGGTCAGATCTCCTCTCGCCCCCGGACGGATCGCCTTCAGCGCGGGTGCGAACCTCGCCCCCCATTGGCGCGCGTAAGCCTCCCATTCCTGTTCGGTCAGAGTTCCATCCTTGTCGGTGTCGATAGAAGTGAAACGGCTCACGAGCGAGCCGGCGGCGTAGCCCGGGTTCTCCTTCGGCAGGCCGGGACGCATGAGCCACGGGTAATCCTCCGGGACCTCAGAGCGTTGGATCTGCCTGTCGCCATGCTCACTATTACGGCGAGCATCCACTTCATAGACGTGAAGGCATTCGTTTTCATTGTGGTGGATGAGATCTCAGGGCTTTGACGTTGCTGGGTTAGGATGACGGCCGGCAGCGATCCTCCATCAGTTTACCGAGGTACTCCGCGGCTCGTTGGGCACCGTCGGCTGCAATGGGCGGATAGCGCACTTCCGCTCCCACCATCAGCATGAACTCAAGGCGATTCAGCAACACGCGGGACGCTTTGGTTGAGGGCGGTCTCCAGAGCAGGATCGCGCCCCCTCAGGAAATCCTTCAGCGAAAGGGGCACGGCGATGTCGGGATCCAATGAAGGTGGATCGGAGTTCTTAATCATGCGAAAGTACTTGTTGCAGTACCAGACCCTAAGCTGCGAGTTGGGCAGGCAGAGGGAGGGTGTATTACCATAGCAATTCGGCTTGCCGCCGGTGGGCTCGCCCACAAGTATGGCCCGCACTTCGTTTCGAAGCTCAATGGCAGCTAACAGTCCGGAGGAAAAGGTGCTACGGGCGATCAAGACATAAATCTGACCTCTCCCGCTCAATGCGGGTCGCGCTTTCAAGCCGCGTACGAGGGGCTTTATGACCTCGGAGTCGCCGCCTCCGTTGTTGCGCAAGTCTATGATGATTCGCCGGGTCGAGCTAGAGTCAGCGAAGGCAAACAACTCCTTGACGAAGTCCTCAAAGGGGTGGTTTAGGGCATTTCTGCACGCCCGGTAGTGGATGTAGAGCGCCTGCGCCTCAGGCATGCACTCGTACCAGTACGGCGCGTCGGGATGCTTGTGGCAGATGGGTGTGGGGAGATGGAAAGCCTCCCAAGCAAGAACCATGTTGGCAGGCCTGCCAGAACTGGCCGGTGCGATTTCAAGCGTAAGTGGTTTGCCGTCGGGCTGAACGAGCGACAAACTCAATCGTCCGTCCGGCTTGGCGATCTTCAGGTGCTGGAGCAATTCGACGACCGTCAAGAAACCGGGGCTTTGGTTCTTCAACCAAGCATCGTTTTCGTGTGAAATATACGGTGCCACCGCCGCCTCGGCCTCCTCGGGACTCATCGAGCCGATCCGCACCACGCGAGCGCCGATGGCCTCCCTGTATTCTGGACTCGCAGCCAGAACCCCCAGGCCGTCGGAATACCAAAACATCGCGACGGGGTAATTATGGAAGGCGAGCGCCCCGGGCGGCCAGTCCACTCTCGTATGTCCAACGCCCAAACTGGCCACGAAGCGTTGCAGACAAAAGACGACCTCCGTATCGGACAACTGAGGAACCCTTCGCTCCAGGTCGCGGACACGTTCTTCAAACTGCTTCCTCGGAATGAGTTTGAAGAAGTCCTTGTGCTGTGCGGGGAGTTCCCGGGCGAAGCAGTCCAGGTCCTCCTTCCACCGGCCTTCGCGCGACGTTGGGGTCGCCGAACTCGCGACATTGCTTCCGGCTGGATTGGCAGTCGTAAATGCTCCGAGCAGCATAGCCGCCAGGAGCCCTGTTCTCATTCGATGCGGAGTGTTGAGTTTCATGTGGGTCCTACCTCCGAAGGGCTATGGGTCTTCAGCCCGGCATGGCTTGTCGATGCATTCATCACCCTTTCCATAAGGAAAAAAGCCGGCCGGTAACAGCAGGACCGGGCTTGCCTCCTCACGGGGACCCGATGCCGTTCTGTCGCGCGTCTTTCTACTCGGCGGTGAGTGCGACCAGGAACGGGGAAGGGCCAGGGCGCAGGGTCAGAAAGTCAACTGATTCAATCGGGATTTCGCGCAAAGGGTTCTGCCAAGTGCTCTTGAACAGGTGGATCTTCTGCCCGGCCCGGCGGCTCTTGGGATTCTCGCCCGTCCAGGCCAAAACGAAGGGCCGGTTGGTTTCCTGAGTGAACCAATCAGCCAGATCCACACCCAGGGTGATGGGGATCTCCTGTTGCTGGCCTCCTGTGTAATGGACGACGTACCGTCCGATCGGCGTCCCATCCTCAATCAACGCCGCGTTGATGGCGGCATGAAGGAAGTGCAGCCGCGCGCACCTCACCCCGACGACGATGCGGTCAACCCGGGGAGGATACTCCTTGGATTCCTGCGCCACCTGGATCCAACCCCGCACATCAAACGGAGTGCCGGCCAGCGTCTGCACGCCAATCGGCAACTCTCCCAGATGGCCGCCCGCATCCCACGGATCGTGCCAGTTGTCGCCGAGTGCGGAGTTGTAGTGCGAGGTGAGGTCGATCAAGTTGCGGCTAGCCTGTGGCGCGCGCTCCGGAATGCGCATCCGGGCTCCGGCATCAGGCTGGGGATTCATCAGGTTACGCCCCGCCTGCGGGGCGCCGGCCGCAACACCCCAGCGGGTTGCGGATGCGTGCATCAGCATGAAGGACGTGAGCAGCACCGCCAGAACCGCGCCGGCGCCAGCCGCCGCAATCCGCGTTCTCCGGCCGTGAGTCGTCCACCAGCACAGGGCATAAAGCGCCGCGACAACCACGTAGAGAGGCAGAGGTGACAGATACGGTCGGGGCTGGAGGCCTTGGGCAACGGGAAAGAGCGCCCATCCCAAGCCAATCAAGAGGGCGGCGGCACCCTCAAACTTCCAACCCAGCACAAAGCCCGGCAAAGCCAGGCACCACGCGGCGGAAGCCAGTTTCTCGCGTCCCCCGAGCGTGGGCAAAGGCTGCATCCCCTCGATCATCAGCATCCCCACGAAGGCCATCAGCATCAGCGTTCCCAACACCCTCGCAGTCCAACGAGCAGCCGTGATCCATCGTGACTGGATGCCCGAGCTTCGAAGCGGGCGAATGTCCGCGGGTCCAGGCAAGGTTCCTGTGAAGCCTGGCACAGGCTCGGGCGGAGTGCTCGCGATGGTCTCGACATCGCTCTTGACCTCGCTGGCTTGCTGGTAACGGTGCTCCGGCTCCTTCTCCAAGGCGCGTAGCACCACGTCATCCAACCGCGCATCGCCCTGGACTTTTTCTGATGGCGGCTGGAACTTCCCCAGCGGCAGCTCGCCGGTGAGCATCTCGTAGAAGACCACGCCCAGCGAGTAGATGTCTGCCCGATGGTCCACGCGCTCGGGATGCTCGACTTGTTCCGGCGCCATGTAATAGGGCGTGCCAAGGACCTGTCGATCTTGCGTGAGTGCCCGCCCAATGTCGGTGCCTCCGACCATTTTCGCCACGCCGAAGTCGGCGATCTTGACTTGACCTCCTTTGTCCAGGAGCACGTTCTCCGGCTTGATGTCGCGATGGACGACGCCGTGCTCGTGGGCATATTGCAGGGCCTCACAGATCTTCGGCACAATAGCCAGGGCTTCTTCAGGGCTGATCTTGCGCGCCAGTAACAAGTCCCGGAGGCTCAGGCCATCCACATATTCCATCAATAGATAGTACAAGCCGTCCGCCTCACCGAAATCGTAAACCGCCACAATGCTCGGATGGTTGAGCCGGGCAAGCGCCAGCGCCTCCCGGCTGAACCGCTCGGAGAACTGGGTGGTGCGTTCCTTTTCGGGCGCAAGGACCTTCAAAGCAACCAACCGATTCAGCCTTGTCTGGCGGGCTTTATAAACGATGCCCATCCCACCCCGGCCCAGACACTCGAGGATCTCCAGGTGTGGGAAATGAGCGCCGATGTCCGCCGGAGACGGCAAACCCGCGCAGGAGGATTGGCCGATATCTCCGCCGAAGGATTTCTCCTCATCCGCCGTCAGGCCGGTCGAGGCGACGAAGTTCAGCTCCATGAGGCAGCGCGGACAAAGCTCCTGCAGGGCGCTGGGGGCCAGCAAAGCCCCGCAACGTCCACATGACCGAGCGTTGCGCCCAGGTTCGCTTATCACCTGTATCATAGGAAGAACCGCTTGGGGGTCACAAGCGCACTGGCATTCATTGGCTTAAGACTTGGAGCAAGTGCCTCATTTCCTCCTCGACCTCGGCAGGGCTGCTCACCGTCTGCGCGATGCCCTCGTGAAAGACCTCCCGATACCGCCGGCGCAAGCGGTGCACAGCCATCTTGGCGGCCGCTTTGCTCACACCGAGTTGGCTCGCCACCACGCCATACGGAGTGGGATCCAGGCCGAGCGTAAGAAACTGACGGAGCACTTGGAACTCCGCGCTCTTGCCCAGTCGTTCATGCTCATCGCGCAAGCGGGCGAGGGCCTGGTCGAGCAGAGTGACCGCCCACTGTCGGTCGAACGCCAGGTCGGCTGCCATCGCCACCGACGCCTCCTCCTGGTAGCGGTTCTCAGCGCCCTCAGGATCCAGCGGCAAGGGGACTTGGCCCCCGCCGCGCTTCTCCGCGCTGGCGCGGTCCCACTCGTTGGCGAGAAACCGCTTCAGGGCCATGATGAGGAAGGTGCGGAACCGGCCCCGCTCGGGTTCCACGGCTTTCAGGTAGTTCTTCTGCAGTAGTCGCGCGAAAAACTCCTGCACCAGGTCTTGGGCGTCGTGGGAACGATGGCCCTGCCGCCGCAAAAAAACGTAAAGCGGCTGCCAATAGGTGAGGCAGAGCGCCTCCAACGCCCGGTCCGATTGCGGGGACTCCCTGTCTTTAGCGGCAAGAACGACCGACCAGTGCGTGGCAACGAATCGCGCCGGTCTGGCGCTTGTAGCCCTGCTGCCTCGCTCGGCGATCACGGTCGATTGTCTTGAGGTGTTCACGGCTTCCCGTTTTGGCGTGCAGTGCCTACTCCCCTGCTCCAGTCCCGGTCAGGTTACGGAACGAGTGCGTCCATGGGTCAATCCGGCAGACCGAAGCGAAATCGCAACGATCGCACGCCTTCTCGTCCGGTCCTCGCGCGTAGGGGTCCACCGCAGCCACGCCACTGAAGACACGCTTGCCGAGCGCGCGAAGCGTCTCCTCGATCTGGTCAAGCAGCGCCTCGAACTCGGCGCCCGGCATGGGGTCCTTGTAGCTCTTGTGCGGTTGGCCGGCCTTGTAGTAACTGAACTGGCCGCTTTGGCCCTGGTTATAAAGCCGGTCGAGGCGAGGCAGCGCCTCAACGTTGAACCGGCCCCGATGCTGGTAGGCGTCCCGGCGCGTCTGCGCCGCGCTTGCGATTCCGTGGTTCCGGTTTTCGGACCGCCTGTAATCGCCGCGCAAGCTCGCGTAGAACACTCCCGCCGGAACCAGGCGCGTCACTCCGAAGGCTTTCATCGGATCGGGCAACTGGCGCAGCACGGCGAGGTAGGCGGGCAACTGGATCTGAATGCCGTGCGCCAGAAGCAGAGGGTCGATCCGCCTGGCCCCCGACTTGTAATCCACCACGACACACTCCGCCACGCCCGTCCGGGGGTCGATGGCCAGGTCTACACGGTCGATGATGCCGCGAAAGAGCAGACCGTGGCCCTCTCCCAGGTCGAGTTCCCACGCGGGCAGCGCTCCGCCCGGGTTGTTAAAGGCCACCTCGACCACCCGGGGCTCGAACTGATAGGCCGAGCGCATCCAGTCCACCGTGACCTCGATGAAATCCTGGAGGGCCAGAGAGAGGCTGCGAGCGGAAAAGAGGTTCTGATCGTCGCTCTGGAAGAGTCCCTGGCCATACTCGATCGCCGTTTCGGCGGCGATGCGCCCGATAGTCTCGCGCGCCTCGGCGGGGGTCAGATCCCGCCATTCACCCTTCCCTGGCTTCTTCTCGGCGTGGAACCTGGCCAATACCTCGTGCTGGAAACTCCCCCGCTGGCGCGAGTCCACCTCGAACCGTTTGCGTTCCTGCGCCTTCAACCCCGACTCGACGAAGAACTTGAACGGGCAGGCGGCGAAGTTCTCGATGCGACTGACGGATGTGCGCAAGACAGCCGGACCATGAAGTTGCTCGGCCACAGCAGACGAGAGTGCCTCGCTTGGCCCCGCGGATGGCATCCGAGGCAGTCGCCCCAGGATCTCCCCGACCTGCGGCAATCGCTCGGCCAGGGACGTCGCCGTAGCACTGAACCCAGGAGCGCCGCTCCGAGCAAGAGGCCCGATCAACTCGGCTTCATGTTCGATCTCCGCCCAATCCGGAACACTGGGAGCCGTTTCCACCTCGAGAGTGGGGAACAACCGTCGTAAATGATCGACGAAAGGCGATGGGCTGAGGGCCTTGTCGGAGCCGTCGCGCAACGAGTAGGTGAGCAAAAGGCGCTCGCGTGCGCGCGTGCAGGCGATATAGCCGTAATAACGCTCGCGTCCGATGTGCCGGCGCCGGTCGGGTCCCAGCTCGACCCCCGCGTCGGCAAGAGTCGCGCGGTCCGTCTCGGTAAGAATCGGCGAGACCGGGGACGGCGCGGGAAAAACCGTCTCGTTGAAACCGACGACCACAGCCATCTTGAGATCGGGATTCCGAGAGCGATCGACCGTGCCCACAAGCACCTGGTCCAGAGAGGGCGGAATCACTCCCACCGTCAGGTTGGCCAAGCCGGCTTCAAGGATGGGCAGCCATTCTCGCAGTGGGAGACATTCGTCCTGAAAGGCCAGAGAGACATTCTCCGACCAAAGGTTCATCTGCTCCCACACCGTGGCATGAATGGCCGCATGGGCTTCGGGGGGCGCGACGGGGCTGCCTGCGGCTATGGGACCGCTCCAGCCCGTTATGGTCTCCTCCACACCCAACTTCCGCCAGAAGGCTTGGAGCCCCTCCGCCAGTTGTTTGCCTGAGGGGTGCGCCGAGGAAGCAAACGCGGATCGCCCCCCCGCGTCCCCCTCCTCAGCCCGCGGCACACCCAGAGCCCGAGCGAGGGCAATAAACGGCGCTATAATTCGAAGACGCACCGGTTCGAGCCGGTTCGCGATCTCCGGTTGATCGGGTGTGCTCAACGGGGCCAGCCATGTCGCGCCTCGCCAACCGCGGGAGAGAGCCTCGTTCTCGAGCAGATCGATCGCATCCTCGTCCCGCTCCACCAGGCCGGTCTTGAGCGCGCCAAACCAGTCCTGCGGCTGCCACCCGAAGAGGACGGTGCGCAGGGCAAAACGAGTGAGTTCCGCAAGTGGGTGATGCGCCACCGATTCGCGGCGGTCCAGAAAGAACGGTATCCCGTAATGCATGAACGCGCGGCGGAGGGCATCGTGGTAGCCCTCCAAGGATCTGGCCGTCACCGCCACATCCCGAAACCGCGCCCCGCTGTCGCGAACGAAACGCAAAATCTCGCGCGCGGCCTGGACTGCCTCCGCCTCAGGGTTTTGACAAGCCACCAGGCGGAGACTACGTTCCGGCCCAGCCTGACCCGGCGCGGCGTGATCCGAGATCGGGACGGACGCTGGCGGACTTGCCCAGAACCGTTCCAGACGCCCAAGCACAGAGTCAGGCGCGAACCTTCCGCCCTCAGCCCGACGCGAGAGCACCTGGGGCACCGCTGTGATTTCAGCCTTCCCTGAAACCCGCTCCACAAGCTCTCTGAAGGTCCATTCCACCTGATACCCGGAGGCAAGCGGTGACTCGTGCGGGCTCTCAGCGTCCCGGCAAAAGGCGAGCGTAGCCTGCCCACAGCAGGGCAGAAATGCGGCCACCAGGTCAAGCTCCTGAGGGGTCATCTCGGCAAATCCATCCAGCCAAAGCCCGGCACAAAGCGCTCCGCGAGGCGGCTGACCCTCGCGCGGGAGCGTCCGCAAAGCCTGGGCGGCCAGGTCCAGGAGCGAATCGGCATCGCTCGTATGATGGGCGTTGAGCCATTCCAAATAAGCCTCGAGCAACAAGGCCAGGTCGCGGAGCTTCGCATCCAGCCGGCGAGTGCCGGGGAGCCGTTCCGCGAGCCTCACGAGCCGTTCCGGCCCCAGTTTGTGGTGCTGCAACTCCCGCAGCGTCACGCTCAGTTGCCGCGCCAGGCCAGGCAACCGGGCTGAGGCGTGAAAGAGATTCAGCCGATCCCGCCGCCGCGCCAGCAGTGCGCGAAGCACCATCAGCCGGCCTTCCTCCGCCAGCAACGGCGGGCACGAACAACCCAACTCGTTGAGGATGAACTCAGCCAAACGCTCGAACGAAAGGATTCTGAGGCGTGCGTAACCGGGCAAGGCCGGATCACTCAAGAGCTGTCGTTCCAATTGAAACGTGGCTTGTTTGGGCGCGAGGAGAATCAGTGGATCGCCCTCCGGTGCCGCCTTGAGGGCAGCGCGGATTTCGGCCAGACACCGGTATGTCTTGCCGCTGCCGGCCGGCCCAAGGAGGAATCGCGCTTGCACCTCTCTGCTGTAACACAGGGGGAACAGAATGGGAAGGGGCAGGGACCTCTTTCCAAAACCCAATTCGGTTGAAATAGGCGAGAAAGCAGCGGATGATCGGAGCGGCCACATTTATGACAGACCAGGAACTTGAAACACTTTTGAAGGACGCCGAGTCCGATGTAGTCGAGCGGAAGGAATCGCTTGGCGGAGACGCGAGGGACACCATCCGCCAGGCCATTTGCGCGTTTGCCAACGACTTGCCGGATCATCGAAAACCCGGTGTGGTTTTCGTGGGTGCCAGGGACGACGGCTCCTGCGCGGGGTTGCCCATCACCGACGAACTTCTGCTCACGCTGGCTAACATGAAGACTGACGGGAATATCCTGCCCATACCCAGCATAACGGTCGAAAGCAAAAGGCTGGCTGGCTGCGAAGTCGCGGTGGTAACCGTGCAGCCATCCGACGCCCCGCCGGTTCAGTACAAAGGCCGGATCTGGGTGCGAACCGGCCCTCGCCGCGACATTGCGTCCGTGCAGGACGAGCGGATTCTGAATGAAAAACGGCGGTGTCGGGATTTGCCCTTTGATCTTCATCCTATTCAACACGCCAAGCTGGATGATTTGAACCGAAGGCACCGCAGTTATGAGTCAACGAATGCGCCGATCCGCATCACTTGGTTCAACGATCGGATTGAGATTCAGAACCCAGGCGGGCCTTTCGGGCAAGTCACCAAGCAGAACTTCGGTAAACCCGGCGTGGTTGACTATCGCAACCCCCACCTGGCCGAGGCCATGAAAGTGCTTGGCTAGGTCCAGCACTTTGGCGTAGGCATCCAACTCGCTCGAGAGTCCCTGCGGAAAAATGGAAATCCTCCGGCTAAGTTTACGGTCGAGGACGCGTTCGTTCATGTGGAAATCAAGAGGACCTTATGAGCATCCCAGTCCTGACTTTCTTCAATAACAAGGGTGGCGTGGGAAAGACCTCCTTGGTCTATCACCTGTCGTGGATGTTCACCGAGCTGGGCTACCGAGTGCTGGCGGTGGATCTCGACCCACAAGCCAACCTGACATCCGCGTTCCTGGATGAAGATCGTCTTGAGCGACTTTGGGAGGCTGAGCAGGGTGTGCCCAACACGATCTTCAAGTGCGTCAAGCCACTAACCGAAGTAGGTGATCTGCTGAATCCAGAACTCTTTCCGGTGAGTTCCAACCTGGCCCTAATCCCCGGTGACTTGGCTTTGTCAGGGTTTGAGGACATTCTTTCCCCGGAATGGCCCGCCAGCATGGGCGATCAGAATCTCGTTCGGCCGTTTAGAGTGCTCACCGCTTTTTGGCAGGTCATGCAGAGAGGAGCGGAACAGCATCAGGCCGACTTGATCGTCATTGACGTTGGCCCCAATCTCGGCGCCATCAATCGCTCCGCTCTAATCGCCTCGAACCACGTTGTGATCCCGCTCGGGCCAGATCTCTTCTCACTGCAAGGCCTAAGAAACCTCGGGCCGACACTGCGCAGTTGGAGAGCCCTTTGGCGCAAACGGGTGGAGAACTGGGCCAACCCCGCTTTTTCGCTTCCTCAGGGGGAAATGAAGCCTCTCGGCTATCTCGCCCAGCAACATAGCGTCCGCCTCGACCGGCCGGTTCAAGCCTACGACCGTTGGCTGAACCGTATGCCCTTGGAATACCGTCGCAGCGTGCTCGGTGAAAATGCGGACACGGCTCCGCCCATCACCCAGGACCCCCACTGCCTGGCGCTCCTTAAACATTACCGCAGTTTGATGCCAATGGCCCAAGAGGTTCGTAAACCCATGTTCTTCCTCAAAGTGGCCGACGGAGCCATCGGTGCCCATGCCAGTGCGGTACAGGGTGCCTACAAAGACTTCCAGACCCTTGCCCGAAAAGTGCTTGAGCCGATCAACCAGCCCGTGCTGGTATGATACAAGCCGGGCTGATCGGGCATAGGCTCCACCCACCGCGCGGCATCCCCACGCGAAAAGGCAAACTCCACGCCCCCAGAACGGCGCGGTGGGGATACCCCGCCCTACCCACAGAGAGCCGCACGGGCTGCCGCGTCTTGTTTGACGACCTTCGCCTGAGGGACACATTGACTCTCAGACCATTATGAGCTACGTTGCTTGCAGCCGGGGTTGGACGTCTCCTGAACTGAGCACGCCCCTCCGGCCCACGAACTAGAATGGATTTGAAAATGCGCATAGAGAAACGGCCATTAGCCAAAGGCCAGCTTTGGCGGATGGCGAATAAGCACCTTGAGATTGTCGAGTTGGGAAAGCGCCTGACGCACTACCGCCTGTTGACTCGCGTGGATCAGAGAGGCGCTCCACTCAGGCTGGGAGGGGCAGCGGAAGTCGAGGCCTACCTCGAGGCTCACCAGGCAAAACTGGTGACCGAAGAAGACGTGAGTCAGAAGGCAGCGGCCTTGGTCCCTGCGCCACCATCCCCCCGGGCATCCAAACGCCCCGCCAAGAGCCCAAAAGCTAAGAAATCCTGAAGAAGACAGCGCGCCCTGCCTTTTCTGGCCCTGTCCGGGCCAGATGCAGGGGTGTGCCCAGGCAGGAATTGAGCTGTCAACCCCGACACCCCGACACATCGACCCTGCCGTAGGCTTGACTTTCCTGCGCAATTCATGGATACACGGTTTCAACACCCTTCTATGAAGCCCAGCCTCTCCACTCTCCTCGCTGTTTCGTTCGCCGGGTTCGCTCTGGTCGCGGCTCACGCGGGCGACGTGCTTGGCTACTCGGTCATCAAAGGCCATTTCCTGAACCAGACCGACCCGGACACACTGGTCACCGACCCGGACTTTGGCTTCAGCATCCTGGCTTCCGTGAACCTCACCGACTTCTACCTGGTCAGCGCTGCCTCGGTGCGCCCGCCTGGCGGCAGTGTCGTGGCCATGGACGATCTGGGGGACTCCTGGGATTTCCTGGACAGCGTCGAAAGCCTTGCGGCGCTGAACGTGAAGTATGGTTGGGGCAACTACACGATCAGCTTCACCGCGGAAAATGACGGCAAATTCACCTGCGCGCTCAACCTGCCGGAAACCCCACTTCCTCCCACCCCCAAGCTCCTGAACTTTACTGAAGTCCAGTCCGTGAACGCGGCCAAGGCACTGACGCTCCATTGGGACTTCTCCGAGACTCCCGAGGCTGGTGATTTCGTGCAGGTGTATCTCAACGAAGGCCATGCCGAAGTGTTTTCCACGCCCAACTACGGCGAGCCCGAAGCTCTGGACGGCACATCGCGGTTGGTCACCATCCCCGCCAGCACGCTGGAGCCCGGTATTTTTTACAGCCTCAACATCGAGATAACGCGGCTTGCGGGGACCAACTCGCTTTGCTACCCGGACGCCGAGGGCGTCACAGCCACTTTTGCGTCCACTTCGGTCGATCTGGTTACCCTTACCCCGCCGACACTGCGGCTGATTTCACCACCCCAGAATGGCACCGTTTCCATCGAAGTCCGGGCTGAACCGGGGAAGACCGTGGTACTGCAAGGCTCACCCGTGTTGGCGCCGTGGACCAACCTCCAGACAAATGCCACGCCGTCCGGAACCAATCTGTTTAACGTTCCTGTGGACGGCTCCGGCTCCCTTTTCTTCCGCGCGTGGCAGCCGTAGTCGCTGCCACCGACTCTACGGATCCTACAGGAGGTCGGGCGCAGGCTGGGTAGGCGGTTTTTGCCCTGCGAATTCATGGTGGAAATCGCAGGAGTGCGAATAGCCTTCCGACATGAGGGCGGAGGACTCTCAGCCTGTGATGCTGTAGGCCGTGTGCCCTCACACGGCGAACCCGCATCGACGAACTCGGCTGAGGGACGGTTTCCCGATGGGCCCGGAGACGGTTGTGAAGATGGTTGGCGCAAGAATTGCTCCAAACATAAAGTGTGGTTTATGAGTGCTGTTTCTGAGAAACTATTGAGTGCGGCGATCCGGGTCGAAGGCCGTGTTTATAGGGGTTTCGCCCATTGTGACGCCTTGTTCACCGCGTGGTACCAGGGTGCCTTTCCCGGACAAGGGTGGTCCGAAGAAACACCACTTTCGGGTTACGAGGAGGGTTTTTTGACTGCGAGTGGCGCCTTCGTGAGCCGATCGGAGGTCCGCTGGTAGAGCCTTCCTTGACCAACCCAGCCCGAGTTCAACGCCGGCCCACCGAGACACAGTGTCCTAACGCAGCCAGCCTTTGACGACGAACAGGTAAAAGCAGAGCACCATCCCGAAGCAAACGCCAAACGCCACTTGTGGCAGTGTGAAAGGCCAGGGATTGTCCGCGAGGTTCATCCCAAAGAGCCCGCCTACCACCGCCGGGATAAGCCCCAGTACGCTGACTACCGCCAGGACGCGCATCACCCGGTTCATCTCGAACGAGACGACGTTCAGGTGCAGATCGATCAACGAGAGCAGTTCCTCCCGGGTGTTGACGACCGTCTCGTAGAGGTAGTCCGCCTCCTCCGCCAGCGTCTTGAACAACTCTCCGCCTGCCCCTCCTCCGCCGGGGATCCTCAACCTGCCTTCCCCCAGGGATGCCAGGATGCCCTTGAGCCGCCACAAATCGCACTGAGCCGCCGCCAACTCCTTCTTGAGCCGAAAGGTCCGCTCGAAAAACTCCGGACGACTCTCGCGCAAGGGAACTTCCTCCAACTCGTGCAACTCCCTCTCGAATCGTCCGACCAACGTCTCGTTCCGGTCCAGCACCGCTTGCAGCAAGGCCCCGGTCATTCGAACAGAAAAGGGGAGCGCCGTCTGGCTCAACCCGGGCAGAATGGCCGCTACTTTCGTCAGCAAGCCTGTCGGGCGGCGAGAGAGCGTGAAGACCCCGTGCTCGGTCGCAAGAAGGAGGAGGCCGTTGCGCCCCGCCGCAGTGGCCTCGAGCACTTCAGGCAGCCATACGAAGAGCACCGCATATCGCTCCGTGAAGTCCATGTGCGGATAACCGGCCCCATAGAGACTGGACTCGAGGAACGCCGGGGCGATCCCGGCTGCCTGAGCTACCTCCTTGAGCTGGTCCGGGCCTAGATTGGAGACGTGGTACCATTCCTCTTCAGGCGTCTTCACCCACTCCAGAAATTCCTCCCACGAGCCGGATCGAGGAAGCGCCGACTTGGCCTGGCCCAGGATGGACACCTCGATCGGGCCCATCTGCCCTACCCCGGCCCGGCTTGTCTCCTTCCGGGCGATCACCCCGCTGGCGCGCACCCCGAAAGACACCACTCGCAGCACACGAATCAGCCGCAACACCGGGGACGATCGGAGGAGGTGGGACACTTGGGGGAAGAGGGTCACCAACGGAATGGCGATGGTGACAAGATCCAGGATCCGCCAGGCACTCAGGACAAACGCCTTCTTTCCCGGGGCGAACAAGAGCGCTAACGCATATTCGAGGGCGAATACTCCGATGATGGCCCACTGGCCCGCCTCCACCCAGGCGGAGGCGGAGGTCTGCGGCTTCATCTCAAACAACATCGGGACGAGGGTCAGCGCCGTGGCGGTAATGGCGAGAAACCCGAGAGAGACCTCGCCCAAAAACAGGAGAAGCACCTTCGCCAACACGCCGCGCGATTCGAACGGAAGCTCAGAACGCTGCATCGGGAAGGAAGACTACCGCAGGCGCCGTGGAATTCCGAGAGCTTTTGCACGGGTGGTCGTGTTCCATTTTCGCCGCAATGAAGCCGTTGCGGGCGGCAATTCCCATTTTGGCCTCAGGTGCCACCAAGAACCGGCCAAAGCCGCGACTCCGAACCCCAGAACCGCGACGCAGGGGTTGGCGGCCTCAGCCGATGAGACAGAAACCCAGACGGACATCAGGTTCGGAGTCCCGCCTTCAGGCGGTGAGACCCACGGAGGGATGATGACATTAAAAACTTTTGACGCGCTTGGCAAGGGGATCGTCCCGCCGGCTAAAGCTGGGACTCCAAACCCCGGAGCCGCGCCCCCGTTCCCGTGAAACCGCCTATACACTGCTACACGGGGAGGCGCTGGAACACGCAATGCGGGCAGCGCTTGCCGAGGCGGGAAGAGGAAAGCACGCGGTGCTGGCGTCGTACTCCGCCGCGCGATGGATTGCGCCCTATGCGCGGCAGGCAACGCAGTTCTTTTACGCGGACAAGCAAGGCTCGGAAATCTTGAAGCGACATCTGCAACTGCAACCGGTATCGCGCGGGGAGAATGTTGTCCTCCTTGAACCGCGCGAGGACGATGCCTTCTCCGGCCGGGTGGAGGCCGCGCCGGGAATCTGGTGCGGCGGTCTGGTGCAAACGTGGCTGGACTTGAGCGTAGCTGGCGAACGCGGTGGCGAAGCAGCAGAACAGTTATTGCAGGAAAAACTGCTGCCAGGGTGGAAGGAGGCGGTGTCTTGAGCGAACCGGAGGCCGCACGCGATTACCACGAGCGAGATGTGCGGGCGGCTTACGCTGTCCTCATCGAGATTGGGCAGGTGCTGGGAGCGTGGCGCGAAAAATTCGTCATCGTGGGCGGCGCTGTGCCGTGGCTTTTGCTGCGGGGCGCTCGCCCGCAACACATTGGCACACTCGATATTGATCAATAGCCAACCCGATGCGGCTCGTCCGGGTAGTCGCCTCTTGACTAACCACGAATGCGGGTGATTGTAATGGAGAGCCTGCCACGATTATGACTCTTACCGATACCATTACTGACATCGATGCCGCAACCGCCAAGGGATTACTTCGTTACCGTGCGGTTACTTATGTTCAGTTTCTAAGAGAACTGAACCACACGTTCTCGGAGGCGGTGACCCTAGCCTCGGAGCACCGATGGCCGGATGACGGGGGTTGTCGGTATTCGCCCTCCACGATAGAGACTTGGTGGTATTCCTACTCGAAGCATGGCTTTAGCTCGCTACTGCCCCAGAAGAGGTCAGACAAAGGCTGCATAAAGGCCATCACTGATGAGGAAGGCAGTTTTGTGTGCAAGCTCGCGGAGATGCAGCCGGATTTAGCTGTGTCCGAAATCCGCAAAAAGCTCTGCGAACGCAGACCTGGTGGCTCAACACCGCCGTCGCTACCTATGTTGTATACGTATTTGAAGGCCCGTGGGCTTGACTATCGCGCCCGCATCAAACTCCGGGTGGGCAGGAGTGAGTCCGCTAACGAAGACGATGATCTGCTTTGGATGCTGGAGGTCTTGCAAGGCCGGATGCCACTGTCGCAACTTGCCATTGACCTTAATGGGTCATTGCGGGAGGACGCCGTGCAACAACTTTACCAATGTGTGCAAGATCAACCTTTGCGGTTCCGAAACCATGCTTTAGCCGTTCTGTGCCAGAGAAAAAGCATCAGAAAGCCCATCATCGAAAACTTCCTCAAGGTGGGAGTTGGTTACGTCGATTGGGTAGTGCCTCTTTACGACCAAGGTGGTATTGGACGGATCACGACATGCCGTCATGCCAGGCCCAAGAAATACGAACAACAAGCGTATAAAGATGAGGTGTTCGCCATTCTGCATTCACCTCCATCCGCTCACGGCATCAATCGAACGACGTGGAAGCGAGCGGACATGCAAAAGGTGATGAGGGCTAAGGGGCTACCAATCGGGTTGGCGGGCATCAGCAGGATAGTACGGGACGCCAAATACACCTTCCGTAAGGCCAAGAGGGTGCTGACCAGCAACGATCCTGATTACAGGCAGAAGCTCGAGGAGATCACAAATATCCTCCGCAACTTGAAGTCGACGGAAAAAGTCTTCTCGGTCGATGAATATGGCCCTTTTGTGATAAAACTCCAGGGCGGCAGGTGTTTAGTGGCACCGGGCGAAGCTAAGACCGTGCCCCAGCATCAAAAGAGCAAGGGAAGCGTCATCCTCACTCTCATCCTTACCCGGAATGATTTAGGCTAGACATCCACGCCACCCCTCATCATCCTCAGCCCAATGATTGGGGCCATATTAGTGTGTGGGCGATGGATCGCGGAACAAGTTCTGGAACGGCTAAACCGTCGTTCCCAGGGG
>ORJL010291283.1_pt1 | contig 18197 bp, 15 predicted proteins | sample 1779941 | NCBI WGS metagenome assembly ORJL01 (sample SAMEA104232317, study PRJEB22302) | groundwater metagenome | biome: forest; feature: aquifer; material: groundwater | place: USA | collected 2011-08-07 | depth 5.8 m | reverse complement strand
GACATCGACTCAGGAGAAAGGTGCGGCGATGCGGCCGCCACTCAACACGGCGCGGGTGAACGCGATGCGCCCTACGAATTCGCTGTCATCATCTGCGACCAGCACCGCCCGTTCTCCACTGGCGATGAACTGCCGTACGAGCTCGCTGACCTGAAGTCGGAAGGCCGGCGCCAAGCCGCTGGTTGGCGCGTCCAGCAGCAGCAGGACCGGGTCCGACATCAGGGCGCGGCATACCGCGACGAGTTGCTGCTCCCCGCCGCTCAGGGTCCCCGCGCGCTGGCGCAACCGGTCGCGAAGCCACGGGACGGAGTCTGACATCGCGCGAGCCCGGCGCTGCCCAGCCGCAAACCCCGCGCTGTAGGCGCCGAGCATCAGGTTTTCCCCGACCGTCATGTCCGCAAAAAGATGACGGCCATCCGGACACAGACTGACGCCCTGCGCCGCTCGCCCTGCGGACCCGGCCGGCTCCAGACAGTTCTTTCGGAGCCAGATATCGCCCTTGGTCGTGTGCAGCCCGGCCAGCCCCTCGAGCAGTGTGGTCTTGCCGGCGCCGTTGGGCCCCACCAGCGCGAGCACTTCACCCGTTGCAAGCGAGAAGGAAACATCCCACACAACCTGTGCGTGCCCGCGCCACACCGAAAACCGCTCGAGTCTGAAAAAGGACATGAGTCCGCGCTCGCCCCTCACGCGTCGAGATACACGTGCCTGACCTGCGGGTCAGAAAGCACTTCTGCCGCAGGACCGGCCCGCAGAACATAACCTTCGCTGATCACGACTAGGTCGTCGACCGCGCGCAGCATGTCCTCCAGCCGATGCTCCACGATCAGCAGGGTCACGCCGGCAGTCTTGAGCTCACCAATGGCCGCCGACACCGCATCGGCCTGAGCCGCCGACAGTCCCGCGTACGGCTCGTCGAGCAGCAACATGCCTGGTGGTGCGACAAGCGCCATCGCCATCTCCAGAAGCCTCAGTGTCGCCGGATCCATCTCGACGGCTGGTCGTGTGCGCACCGGTTCGCACATGGCCAGGAGCGTCCGCAACGCGACACCGTCGAGCGGCGGTCTGGATGAGGCCGCGATGGCGACCTGGAGATGCTCCCACGCGCTGAAGTCCGGAAATCGTGCGGGATGCTGAAATGTCTTCCGCACGCCGCGCCGCGCGCGGGCGGACGTGTCCAGACGTGTGAGGGACTGGCCTTCCCACTGCATCTCGCCGTCAGCCGGCACGAGACCCGCGACGGCGTTGAGCAATGTGGTCTTGCCGGCGCCGTTTGGCCCAATCAGCCCCATGGCCCGCCCCCTCGGCAGGCTGAAACTGATGCCTTTCAGCGGGTGGAGTCCGCCGAATCGGACGGAGACATCGCGCAAGACCAAGCCTGCATCGCGGACCCCGTCATCGCTGCCAACGCGTGGGATCGCCGGAGGGATCAGAAGATCATCCCATCTTGGCCGCGACGGTGCCGACTGACGAGCGGGTCGGGCTACCAATCCGAGCAGCAACGCTGCCGAAATCGGACCAGACGAATCGGTCAGTCTCGAGAGCAGGAAGCGGAACCCATCCCATCCAAGGCTCGCCACGATGGCCCCGGGAATGCTCCACAGTCCACCGATACAGCCAAGCAGGGCCGCTCGCGCGGACAGTTCCTCTCCCGCCAGTTCAGGGTTCACGTACCCTTGCGTCAGCGCCCACGCTGCGCCGCCCACTCCGGCCGTCGCCGCGGCCATCATCAGACCGGCCGCGCGCAGCATCGTGAGGTTCGCGCCGAGCGAGCGAGCGAGCGTCTCATGCTGCCCGACCGCACCCAGGAGGAGCCCGGTCCTGGATCGGAGAAAGCGGTTGGCAGCGAGCGCCGCGACGAGCAGAAGGATTCCAGCCGCGACGTAGAGCCCGGTTCGGTCGTTAATGGCCACCCGGATGCCCGTCAGTCCTTCTTCGCCGCCGAAAATGTCTCCTCGCAGATAGAGCACTCGAAAGATCGCAATCTGCACGGCCATGGTCACCATGGAGAAGTAGAGACCTCGGTGCCTGGCCGTCAGGAGCGCCAGCAGGCCCCCCAGCACGGCGGTACAGCCGGTGGCCGCGATCAGCGCCACGACGGGTCCGGCCCCCGCTCGCAGTTGGAGGAGGGCCGCAATGTAGCCGCCACCGCCGAAGAACAACGCATGACCCAGTGACACCTCTTGCGCGGGCCCGCAGAATGTCGTCCAGCCCACGACGAGCAGCGCCGCAAGCATCCAGGTGGCAGCCACATCCAGACTGACCGAGCCATGGAACAGGACGGCCGACACAAAAAGGAGCCCGATGGCGAGCGCGGGCCAGTACCGGCGCCACGCCGCCAAACGCACGGCCCAGCGCCTGAGGCTAGGCATCGGTCACGACGCCTCTCGGCCGGAGCGTCAGCACGGCGACAGCGATGAGCACGCCACCCAGTTCAGCAGCCGTCTCGCCGACCCACGCCGTCGTGATGACCTCGATCGCGCCAAGGCCGTAGGCGGCCAGGCATGTGCCTCGGAGGCTGCCGATGCCGCCGACGATGACCACAGTCAGCGCTTTCAGGAGAGCGAACGACCACATGTCTGGCCGCACGATCCGCGTGGGCGCGGCTAGCGCACCGGCGAGTCCCGCCAGGGCACCGGACAGCGTCACCGTAATGGCGAGCGTCACCGCGGAATTGATCCCCACCAACCGCGCGCCGACCGCATCCTGGGCGACGGCGCGAAGAGCGGCGCCCCACATGGACCGTGTGAGAACCCAGCCGAGCGCTGCGAGCAGCATCGCCGCGACCACCGCGACGACGACTTCCTGCGCAAGGACGTTCACCGATCCGATCCGCAGCGTGCCAGCCACGATCGGCGGAACGTAGGCGCTTCGCGTGCCGTAGTACGCGCGGAACACTTCCGCGACAAGGAGATTCGCGGCGAGCCCGGTCGTGACCAGGCGCAGCCACGACGCGGCGCTGGGCCGCAGCACGAGGTAGTAGTAGCCCAGCGCGACAAGGCCCACCCCGGCAGCGACGACGGCATCAGCCGCCAGCCTCAGCATCGCGCTCGAGTCGCCAAGGCCTGTCGCTGCGATCATGTAGGCGCCGTACGCCCCAAGCAGGAAGAAGCTGCCGTGGAACACGTTGAGCATACGCCCGGCGCCATATACAAGGGCGAAGCCCGCGGCGATCAGCGCGTACAGGCTGCCCCTGGCGATGCAGAGCGTCAGCAGCTCCAGTAATCGTGTGACGGCATCGGGGTGCATGGGGGTCAGCAGGGTCAGTAGATGCCCATCGAGGGTCAGGAACTTGTCATCGGCCCAAGGTGGAGGTGATGATACCAGACGAGATGACCGCCCCGCGTTCAGCCGAGTCCGACAGATGACCCACAAAGACAGAGTACGCCAGGTCGAAGATCGACTTGGCGGACGGCCGCTGATCTACTTCGGCACGCGGGGAACGGACGCACGCCCGCTGCTCGAACTGGGGGCGCTGTCCGAAGTGTTCTGTCAGGTCGCGCCCCTTCAGGCGGCCGGGGTAAGGGAAACCTGCCTCGAAACCCTTACAGGTCGGCGGGTCGATCTGAACCGCTACTCGATCGACCAGGATTCCAGTGACGCTGTTCACGAATTGCGAGCCGGCATGCTGCGAGCGTTCGGCCGACCGGCCGCTGTCATGGCCTACCGGCCGACTGCGCTCGTGGCCTCCGCCTGGTTTCCCCGATCCGACCGCGTGCTCAATCTTGGCGTGTTTCATGAACAGCAGGCCTGTTTCGAGCACAAGCCGTGGGTGGAGACGCAGTTGTCGGCCGCCGGTGTCCGAACGCTGCCATGGTCCTACTACTCTGACGATGACTTGATTCTGATCCGGGAGGCTGCGGAAAGAGGTCCTCTCGTGTTGCGCGCCAACAGATCGGATGGCGGCGCCGGGTTGACACTCATCCGCGAACCGTCCGAACTGTCGCAAAATTGGCCCAAACATGTCGACGGTTTTCTGGCGGCGGCCCGGTTCCTGACCCCGAGCATTCCACTCAACGTCAACGCGTGCGTGTTCGCCGATGGCCAGGTTTCCGTCCACGCGCCCTCCGTGCAACTGATCGGCATACCGAGATGCACAAACAGGATCTTCGGCTACTGCGGCAACGACTTCGCACAGGCGCGAGAGTTGGGCGCCGCCGTGCTCGATGCACTTGACCGTATGGTTCGTACGGTGGGGGCTTGGCTCGCACGTCAGGGCTATCTCGGAGCGTTTGGCATCGACGCGCTGCTGCACGAGGGGAAGGTGAGTCTCGTAGAGCTCAATCCACGATTCCAGGGATCATCACGGATCGCGGCCGAACTGGACGCGGCGGTCGACAGGCCAGACCTCTTCCTGAACCACATCGCGGCGTTTCTGGAGCTTCCACCACCGCCGTTCATGCCCCTTGAAGAGCTGGCGCGGAGCACCCCTCCACGATCTCACATCGTCTGTCACAATCTCCTGCCGACCCCTGTGTCGCGGGCCCGCACCAGCCTCGATTCGCTGCCGCTAGCATGCAGCCTCGTCCCGGCACCGAATGTGGCCGTCGAGCCCGAGGGCATTCTGCTCGATGCCCTCATAGACCAGCGGATTACGTATGACGGCGCGTCCCTCTTGCCGGCCATTGAGGACCAGGTACAAGAGATACTCCGCCGACTGTATCCATGAAACATCGCTACTCTGGCAGGTCGTCGAGGTGACCGATCATGTTTTCCCGTTTGACCCGATCTGCTTTGGGCTCCATCGTCACCCACGGCTGGTTCATGTCGACGAAAAGAGCGTTTCGCAGATCGCAATCGACGACATCGAGAGCCCCGCCTGACTCATGGCGGAAGCTCTCGAGTTGCGCGAATGGGAGGCGGCTCCGCTCGAGTCGGACGGTACCCAGCCCGACGCCCTTGAACACAACGGACGGCGCCTTGCAGTGATTGAGTATGAGGCCTGCCCTACTAGCGGACACTCCCGATTGGTCCGTCTCGCCTCCTGCAAACAGCACACCGGTCAAGTCACAGTCGACGAAGGTGCAGTTGGAGAACGTGCACCTCGAGAAGAGCGTTCCCTTGAAAGTGCAATCCCTGAACTCGACGTTTCTCAGTTCCACACGGTCAAGGCGGCATGCAAGCCAGCACATGTTGGAGATTTGAACAACCTGATCAACGGCTTCTCTTTCGATCTCACGCCAGCGGAAATCCTCACCGCCTTGGCTGACCACGGACGAGCAGACATCCCGAAACGACCCGATCTCTTTTTCCGCCCAAGCTATCAGGGCGGACCCCAGACCGTCGTGGACCAGCTCACATGTATGACGCCCCCGGGCGTATCCGCCTTTGAGGACGCCTGTGTCCGTCTGCGCCAGGTATCCAATCAGCGCAAAGCCGGAATGCACGAGTTGTGTCGCGGCCTTATCGAGGGACCAATCGCGCGACGTGCCCGACAGGCGGTCCCGGCGCTCTTCTTCCGGCACTGGGCTGACCTGGATTCGAAACGACAAGCTAGCGGCTGGCCGAAAACCTCGATGCAATTCGTCGAGGTATTCCGCAAGTTGGCTGCGAATTTCGTCTGGGCTAACGGACGCCCCCAGGCTCTGAAGATCCGACCACAGGGCGTTGAAGACCAACTCAGCTTCCTCGACGTGACGCTTGAATCCGCCAGGTCCGGATAACCAAGGTGCCATGCGAACAAGAAGGCGTCGCATGATGTCTGGAGAGTTGTCCGTTTCGGCTCCAAGAGCGGCACCCACACGTTGGGGTTCAAATAGGCGATCGATGTACCTCAGCAAAGCTTCCTTGGCAAGAAACGGCCCGCTTGCCTCGGGCCGGCGTTGGCGGAGATCCGACTCGAATCGCCGCAACAGCGGGACGTCGATCCGAAGCCGCTCCTCGAGGGATTCGCCTGGTGTCTCACACGCCCACTCAACAACCTCAAGGAGAAACGCCTGAAGCCCCAGGAGATCGGGGGCCTTGCCAGACTGATCGGCCTGGCGGTCTGGCGCGATCGACTCACTGTTGGGAGTCGCCGAGTGGGCATCTCCGATCCACGAGAGAATCATGTCGGCCGCCTTCTCGTCGAGGTCGACGTCCGTCGAACAGCGGGCAGCATCGAGGATCGCCTCCCGGGCGGTACTCCTTGCCATCGCCCCAAGGCGGCATGTCCGCGAGTCGAGGGCCTCAACGTGGCGGTCCAGTGCCCGCAGTTTTGCGTAGTACTCTTCGCGCAAGGACACGAGGATCTGCAAGCGCGGCTCGGCCAGATAGAGTTCACCAATGATGCCGAGAACATCCTGCTCGAGATCGGGATCTGGGGTGCCCAGGCCTGAGCCCAACAGTTCCTCAGCCTGGTCAATGATGAGTACCAAACCGTCGGCAGCGTCGCAGAGCGCCTTCACGTAGCTTCTCAATCGTACCCAGCGCTCGGCAAGCGACAATCGCCCGTCATCCTCGGTCGGATACTTCACCTGATTGAGAGCATCAAAGTCGGCCACAAGGCGGCCGTCGCGATTTGCCGGCGGCGTCGCGTGGACCCGCTCGATTTCCCGCCGAATCGCATGCGCCAGCATCGAAGCGGGACGTCCCTCGGCCACATCGCCCCAGTCACTCAGAATGAGGACAGGACCGAAGCCCTGACCAGCTTCTCGCATGTTCCGGAGAGTCGGAACCAGTGCCGCGCGAATCAGTGAGCTCTTCCCAACCCCGCTCCAGGCCGTCAGAACGGTGAGATTCCGCTCCATCATCTGAGCTAACAGTCGCTTGAGATCAGCCTCCCGCCCGAAGAAGACATCTGCCCGGTCCTCGAGGTAGGGCACTGGGCCAGGCCATGGGGATCGGAATGGTCGCTGTGGAGTGATGGTCATCGAGCGTCTCCAGTGAGAGGCCGAGGTAGTTTGGCAAGGTTCTCAGTCTCATCGATCAGAGTCGCAACTTCGTCCAGCGTCTTCTCGATTAGATCCTTCTGGACGTTCAAGAACGCGTGGTTGACCGGATCCTTTGGGGAATCAACGAAAAATATGCTAAATGGCGGCTTCAGATCGTCGTCAGAGTCCTGCGGCGCCGACTCGCCACGGTGCAGATCGTAGACACGCAACCGGCTGTTCGAGTCGGTCAACGGAAATCCGAGGAGACAGAGGGACCTTTGGCGGCCCTCCTTCTTCTGCTTCAACAGCCCGTGAAGGCCAGGGGGCAGGACTGCCTCGGTGCCGACCGCCCGCATCACATCAGCGTACGACACGATGACGCGGTGCTGGAGGTTCGTGACCTGCATGTTATCCGGCACGCCCTGCAGATCGTCAGGCATTGGCAACGGTGTCAGCGGAGCACCATTCAGTTTTACCACCAGTGGACCTTCGAAGCGCGCGCTTGCTAAGGTCTGAAGTTGCTTGCGACCAGTCGCCTGTTTATCGCTTGCGAGGTACACCCACTCGCGCCGCGCGTTCAAGTCCGAGTAGAGGATCCAACACTGCTGCTTCTTGTTGTCGACACCAAGCCGAAGGTCGTTGTAAACCATCTTCGCTGGGAACGCCACGTAGTACGGCACGCCACGTTTTCGAAAGACCCTCTGCAGTCCTTCCTCGAATGTCGTGTCGAGTGCGATCGACGCAAACGTCTGGCTTTGCGACACCTTGGCGGAACTCGAGTTGCCGGGGAATAGAGCGTCTTCATCGCGAGGAAGGGCCTGGACCAGCGCTCGCGCAATGGCCTCATGAAATGCCGATGAGCCGTGGCCGTCGCTGGGTGCCCACGTCTTCAGCCACAATTCCAGAAGACTTGCGAGAGCCCCCTTCTGAAACGGCGAAGCGGCCGCACCGACCGAGCGCTTTCGAGGCGAACTCAAGTCCTCTGTCAGGCACACGGAAAGCTGGAAGGCCAGATCGTCTGGCGCCGGGTACATCGGCGCCCTGAAACGAAGCGTGTGCCAAACGAGGTCCCCTATCCACTCGAGCAGGGTCAGTGGCACGGTCACGGTAGGTGCCTGTTGTGCGGGAATTGTTCTCAAGTCCCGCAAGCGGTCTCGAATCCCCGCGGCTCCAAGTCCAAGGCTCTTGCTTTGATTCTGGACGTCAAAGCTGAGCATCTCGGCTGCTTTGAAGGCTTGTTCCAGCCGCTGGGCTACCGCGCTCTTCCAGACGGCGGCTTCCACTTTGACCGAGAAATCGAACAACTCGGTGATGGCCTCGACGCGTTTGCCCATAGCTTCAGCGAAGCTCCTCGTGAGGCGGACTCCCAGTTGCACGAGAGCGACCTGCAACGCGAGCAAAGACGTTTCCTCGAATGGAAGCGGCGCGGCCACCTCGGTTCGGAGCCTGACAGGCGTCGCGCCCTCTCCGAGTCTCGACCTGACAACTGAGTCGATGTAGTCCCGCTCGTGCGACGACTCGTCGAAGGCCTGTCGAAGTCGGCCCGCACGCTCCTCCACGTGTGCCCGACCGCGCGACATGTTGCTCTGCACTCGGTAGCAGCCTGGACCGAGTACGGGCGTGAAGATCCCTTTCTCCACGGCGAACTGCAGTTTGTCGATTCTGGACGAAGCGTCGCGATCGTCAACCGGGCCCGCTAGTGCCGGGGGCGGAGAAGCACTCGCCATGGGTCCCTCCAATGCTTGGACATCCTCTGGCCTTCTTGATGGGAAGCAGAACTGCAGGCTCTCCATGTCGACGAACCACAGACTGGCTTCTGTGACCTCAGGATGCAGGATCCGGATCTGGACGTGCACCTTGGGGCGGCGAGGCGGCTCAACGCTCGCGACCCAGCCAGGCCCAGCCATCTTAACTTCGAGAACCTTACACGGCAGGTAGCGAGCCAAGACAGGCGCCAGATACTCCAGATACTTCGCCAATGCAGGTGCGAGGCGTGCGTTGACGGTAGTGTAGAAATTGTCATTGAGGGTCAACTTCCGCACCACTCCTGGTCGAATGGTCCAGCTGTTTTTGTGGGCCCAAGCATTTCGACAATTCACCATCGCACCGAGGAACTCGTCCAGGTTGTATGGCTTCCGACCGGAGAGGTTCCCGATAACCGAAGCGTAGTCCTTAACCGACTCCGACTCCGACTCCTTGTCGATCCAGAGCTGCTTGATCGCATCCCACATCTCACAGAAGGGCGCGATGTCCTCAACGTGATCCCCTAGCAAAACGACTTTCGACCCGAACGGCACACTGCTGTTCCGCTCGCAAAGCGTCGCCAGGCATTGCTGAAGCAACTGCAGAGAGTGCCCAAGCGCTGGCTGCTTGACCAACGCCTCGGAAATCGATCTGACGTGATGATACCTGCCATCGTCGGCCCTGCAAGTGGACAGGTACTCCGACAGCGCAAGATTCCGCAGATGCTCGAGCGCTACTTCCCCCAAATCGAGCAGCGCCGCGAACCGGAGATCCGTGGAGGTCACGTTTAGGGCCCGCACGATAGCGTCCACCAACGTCTCCGGCAGGTTCTCGTTTACCACATCATTCAAGCTACTCATCGGGCCCTCTCGACGTTCAAACACCCCGCGCCGGTCCGCGGTTCATTTTCCCCACTACCGGTCTCCGCGTCCGTCACCGTTGATTCTCCCGGCACGGGCGAGCGGTTAGCCGTACGTTCCAGAACCGCCATCCTGACCCACAAACCCCGAGCGCTTTGCTCGAAGTACCGGGCACGACGGTCTTCGTCGACCTCGGTGGCGATTTCGTCGATTCGGGGCAAGGGACAAAGCACCACCGCGGTCTTGGGAAGATCACGCAGGCGCTCGCGCGTCAGCGCGAATCGCGCCCGCGAGGCTGCGCCGACGCCATCCGCGCCTGTGCCTTCCGGCAAACCTGCGACGTAGATCACGTCCAGGTCGGAGAGATTCAGGTCGTGACGCACAGTGACGTGGCCACACGGCACCCCTACGCTCCAGGCATCAGCGACCGCCGAATCCACGCGCGATTCAGGTCCCATCAACCGGATCTTCTGCGATCCGAAGCGCGCCAGCACCTTCATCAGCGAATGGGCTGAGCGGCTTTCGCGGACGTCCCCCACGATGCCGACCGATAGGCCGTCCAGTCTGCCCATCGCGCGCCGAATCGCGAACACGTCGATCAGCGCCTGCGTCGGATGTTCATCGCAGCCGTTGCCCCCATTGATGAGCGGGCAGCACGCGACCGCGGTCGCGGTCGCCCACGCGCCGGTTGAAGGATGTCGCAGCACCATGACGTCGGAGTAGGCCGAGACGACGCGGATGGTATCGCCCAGAGATTCGGGACGGGACATCGACGCTTCGTGGCGATCGGCCCAGAGGTCGACGACGCCAAAACCCGACCGGATCCCCGCACACGCGAACCCGATCCGGGTGCGCGTGGACGACTGGAAGAACGCCAACGCGAGGACCTGTCCGACATGCGATCGCGGCGGTGCGCCAGTGCACAACTCTTCCGCGCGATCGAGAATGCCGATCACGTTGTCCGTCAGAAGGTCGTCAATCGATCCCAGGTGGCGCATCATCCGGCGGGAGTAGGTACTATGTTGTGTTCACCCAAAATGGTTCTTGCTCGGAAACGCTCAGATCAATTTTGCCAACCGCATCTTGCCACGAGGCCGTCAATTCTCTGCGCAACTCGCGAGGCGGAGCCTCATATGCCGGATAACCCAGCGCGATAACCCCAACCAGTTCCTTTGTTGTCCTCAGCTCATCCTTGATCTTCTGTCTGGCTGGATACGAATCGGCCATGTACACCGCTCCCAACCCTAGAGCCTTGGCCGCCAACAGCATGTTTTCTGCGGCCGCCCCGATACCGATGATTTCTCCGGCATAGCCATAGAGCGCTTTGCCGCTTGTTGAGCGCTTGTCCGCATCGTCGATCAACTTCAGAATCGTCTCAGCCCCTCGGGAAAATGGCCCGCGATTGAACAGCAGGATGAGCGTGTCACACTGCTCGATCGTCTCGATTGACTCACTGACGGTATCCGCGACGCCCTCTTTCGCCACACCCGTCAAGGGGTCAATTGGAGCACGCTCGGTCATACCCACAGCACTGTTTGCCGTGTCTTTGAACCATTCGACGACCTTGGCCTTGTCTTTCCCTGAAGCGGTCACAATGAACCATGGATTGCTGTTCTTCGACGAAGGTGCAGAGAGACCGCACTCAACGATCTGATCAATCAATTCCTTCGGAACTGGCCGATCAATAAAGCCTCGAATGCTGCGGCGATTTCGTATGAGTGATATCACTTCTTGTGCTGACATGGTTGTTCGTATTGCCCGTCAACAGGCCGTCACGTAATACGCGTCCGTGCCGTCGGGAAATGTCAAGGTATTATGGTGGCACGGAATGCAGCGTGGTCCGAGCCTGACGTCCGGATACTCGGCCACAATGTCTCGCGCCGCTTCGTAGGCCGCCGCCAGCAGATCAGTCTCCGGCGGCAACAATCCTTTGAGCGGCGTGGACGGATCGGGCCGGAACGGGCTCAGCACGGGGTCACACCCGCGCTCTGCCAGGCAGCGCACAGCGCGGAGCGTGTCTTCGAGGCTTTCAAGCCCCACCAGCACCAGCGAGCGCACCTGGCCGGGCCCGAACACATGGACGGCCCCATCAATGAAGTCGAGCATGGTCTGGCGCGAAATCTTCGCTTTGCCCGACATGACCGCTTTGGCCCGGTCTTCGTTGTACAACTCGAGGTTGATAGACAACCCGTGGACGCCGGCCGCCTTCAAGCGAACTGGATCGAGCAGGCCGGGCATCGGCACCATCATCACATCGACCGCCACGCCAGGAAACGCCACGCACACGCGGTCGTACACCTCGTTGACGTAGCCGTAGTCCTCGACCCGCGGCGTACCGCCGGAGATCAGAACGTGGTGCGCCGGCAGCAGTGGGTCCCTGAGCGCACTCGCCACGGAGTCCACGAGCCCGTCCACGCGCTTGGTGCTGTACCGGTACTCGTAAGGCAGATCGCAGAACTGGCAGGTGATGGCACAACCCTGCACCGGCGAAATCCGCACACGATCCGTGTGCGTGATGGCGTAGGACGTGTACTTCTCGCCCATGGCGTTCGCCTGATCATGGTACGCTGGGACCGGCAACGGCTCCGCCCGCACGTCGATGCCGCCGCACCGAACCCTGAACTCGTCCGACTCCCACATCAGCTCGGCCGCGGGCCTCGTGACGAAATTCGGGTTGAAGTCGACAATCGGTGCGTTGACCCAGATGTCGCCGTCGAGACGGATCGACACACCGGACGTCGACGCATAATCGGCCAAGGTCAGGGGGCGCTTCACCGCCCCGACACCCTGTAGCTCCTCACGCGCAGCCTGGCCAATGGTCAGGCCGTGCGTCATCAAGTTGATTTTGAGGAGCTGAATGGGCGTCAACATGACATGTGCCTTCCGAAGAGTCCGGGAGCTGGCAACCGTCTCCGCCAAGAATGTCGATTCGACTGTCCTGTCTTGCGGCGGGCAAGGAACCCAACGACGGGGCGAGAATAGCACGATCTCCGCGCTGATCCTGAAGGTGTCGGCTCCGTGGCGGCAGGCCTAGCGCCCGTCTTCGTCTGAGATCAACATCCGTCGGAGCCGATCGACGGCTTCTTCGTGCCTGCCGTCGAACGCGACCGCACGCACGACGAACGCGTCGGAACGGATGAGAAATGTCGTGGGCCCCGCGACGCCCTCGAATCGGGGCAGCCGTACTAATTCCGCAACCCGTCCCGTCTCGTCGCCGGCGAGCAGGTGCACGCGCGCGCGGATGACGGCGTCGAATGCGGTTGCGACCGTCAGGCTGCCTGCAGGGCGTCGCGGGTGCGTTCCGGACGCTGGCGAAAGTCGAAGTGCTCCCGGTCCGACGCCGAGTAGATCAGATGACAGCCCTGCGCCATGTCACGCTCCCGCCGGTAGTGGGCTCCTTTTGACCGTTACTGGACTTGGCGCTTGAGGAGCACAGTACAACCGGCCGTTTCCACGTCCCCGTATTGATCTCGCTCGAAGGTCTTGATCATCGGATAGACCCCGATAGCCTCCCAGCCTCCTCGCCCCAGGCTGTTCAGTTCGTCCAGTTTGTCCGAAGCGAAGCGGTATTCCCATTTGGTCATCTTGTAGCGTTCCTCCTGCTATGCCGCTTTTTGGGACTCCGATTCTTCGAGCAACGCGACACAGATCCAAGACTTCCCAACGCTAGGGTCATCTTTGCCGATCGCGCCGCGTTCAAGCCGGCGTACAACGCCGCGACGGTCGCCTCGGTCTACATGCAATCTGGCGTGAAGGTGGCGCAGACGCGCCCGGTACACGTGTTCCCCGTCCACGAGGCGACGCTGAACTCCGGCTTCATCCTCCCGATCAGTAGTGACCGGCCTCCATAACGTCCACCTCAGGACCGGCGCGAGGGATCGAACAGCGTGTTTACCGGCCCTTGGGACATCTCTGTCCCGTGCCCTTACAGTGAGAGCACTCGTGGCTGAACGTAAATGCACCTCCGCCCTTTCGCCCCTTGCCGTCACATTGGGGACAGGCCACTGAGTCATGGTTTGAACTGCCGCATACGCATCTGGCCATTGGAATCCTCCGTTTGTTTCGAACACATCACGGCGCACACGTCGTCTTGATGTCCTGCCAGCCTATCGGCGACAGTGCACGCACTCAGTCCGGATAAAACCGCGCGACGTACGCGGGACCGTCGACATGGTGACGCCGTGCGGCCCTCTCGAGATGCGTGATGATTCCCGGTTCCATTGACCTCGCATCGTCCAGCGCCGCGTGCGCGGCACGGTCATTTTTCTCCACCACCCCTCGATCGAGCCGCGACATTGCCGAGTACATCGGTGCGCTCTCGGAGCCATTACGGCGCGTGTCCGCTTCATGTTGCAGACGTTCCTCGACCGACTCGGCTTCGCGCGGCCTTTCCATCGTTCGAAGCACACGGATCAGCCACCGCATGCCGGACCAGCGGAGGTGCGTTGGGCCCCCCGCAGATTGAGAAAAGTCGCGAAACAGCGGCTCGGCGTCCGCAGCACGATCAAGGCCTGCCAGCGCCTGCGCGCGAGCGAGCGTCACGAACCGGCGGCTGTCGGCGTCGAGCCCGCCCGCGAGATCAACCCGCGTTTCCATGGCCAGGGCCAGGTCCAGGGCGGTTGGATCGCTGAGCGCACCCGCCAGCCGGTACCATTCCGCGAGTTGATACGAGATCTCTTTGTACTCAGCGATTCGAAACAGCTGCTCGGCGATGCGTTGCTGCGCTCTCAGGCCCCCTTTTGGATCCCCTGTCACCGCATCGAAGCGCGCCAGGGACCCCATCACTTTCAGTTCCTGCAGAACGGCCTCGTTCATGTCGGAGGGGATCTCGCGTCTGGCCATGCGAGCTGTGGCCGATGGCGAAGGCGATCCCGTGTACGTCGACTGACTCACAAGATGCGCCATGAGGTCCAGTCGCGTCGGACGCGGCAGCGCGCGGACCCAGCGCCGATCCGGCATGGCGACGCGGCCGCCATTCGTCTCGTGCCGTTGAGCGAATGCGGCGGCCAGGGCGAGCGCGCCTCTTTGCGTCTTTGTCAGCGCCCACCGTTGACGCCCAGACTGCCGGTGACGCCGTTCGAGAGCGAGAGCCGCTTCGGCAGCCCGCCGAACTGGCGTCCACTCTACAAGCTGTGTGCGAGGACCGGTCGCGAGCCGAAACAGTTCGTCGACGATCTCGGCGCGAGTCGTCACGCTGCGGCCCGCCCGCAGCAGCATCTCGCTCACCGGTCTGCGAAATGCCTTACTCAGGGCCGCGCCAACGGTTCGCACGGGAAACACTTTTAGACGTCCCGTCGCTGCAGCTTTTGCCTCTTCGACATCATCAGGATGGACGAGGAGTCGCGTGATCCTCGGTGCCAGCTCGCAGACCCCTTGGACTTTCGATGTTATTCCGTCCACCCTTCCAACCTCGCCGCCCCGAACCTCCGCGCTGGCGATCACGTCCCCGCGGAGCGGCTCCTTGAAGGCGTGTGACGCGAACGCGAGCGCAAACGCCAGGCCGAACGAGTCGCCCTCGAGAATATCCTCATCGACTTCCCGTCCGTGTCGATCAGGCGGAACAAGACATCCGCCCATTCGAATCGCCATAGGGCGGCAGCGGGCGATGTCCAGCAGCGGCTGCCAGAGCATCGGTACGACTTGGGGAAGACGAGAGCCGACGCTGCGCCACAATTCTTCTGTAGCCGGCGTGAATCCAACGGCGCCCTTGGACGGAGCTTCTCCGGAGATCGCGTGCAGCTTCCAAAGCGTGGCGGTACTTCCGTCCTTGGATATGGAGATCAGCGGAACCTCGCCGACGGCGGGATCCTTCGGGCCGGCGCGAACGATTGCGCGCGCGCGACCAAAGTCGGCATCGTCTGGCGGCGGCCACAGCCATGGACCCATTGACAGCCGTTTCTGCCAGTCACGACGATGGCTCGGATCATTCAGTCGAAGTGTTTCTCGTTTCATCTTCGTCATCGGGCGCGGCAGGCCATCCCCACCACGCATCCGGCTGTCCCAACCACACCCGCCGCAGTCTTTCATCATCAACCGGATGGTCCAGGTCGAGCAGTTGTACAAACGGCTCCGCCCGTCGATCGAGCGAGGTGACCGCTTCCACGACCAGGCGGTCCTCACGGTTTCTCGCCGTGAGTGCCAGCACACTACTCAAGTCGTCCCGGATGTGACAAAACCGAATGAAGTCGGCAATCCAGATGGAGGACTGGCTGCGTTCAGGATTCACGGTTTCTGCGAGATCGCGCAGTCGAAAATCGAGTTGCTCGACCGTAACCAGCGCGAGATCGCGGACAGTCTCGAACTCTTCGTCCGACCACCGACGTGCCCACGCTCGTGCGTCTTCCACCGCATCGAGAAGAACCTTGCGCGTTGCCAAAGCTTCCGCGGCAGAACGAGCGCGCACCGTGTTGGAAAGCTCGGCCAGCGTCGCAACCATACCGGCCGCGCACACCAGTTCCCATGGCTCGTCGGTCGCACGGGTTCGATCAGCGACGGCGCCCGCGAGCCACGCGTCGCCCAGAGGTGCACACCAAGCCTCAAGCGCAGGGCGAGAGAGCCTAAGTGGGCCAATTGCGCTCTTGTCCGCCAATTCCACGCACACGTCAACGCCCTCGGGCGACGCTCCGAGTCGGATGGTGCCCGCAGGCACGCGCACAAGCGCCCACCCGTGTTTCGTGTCGACACCCGCGACACCACTGAAAATGTCGGCGTCTTCGGGTTTGTTCGATTCACTTTCGACAGCATCTACGTCGCCCTGCAACGGTACGACGCGGTGGATTCGCGGATCCTGTACCAGATACTCGAGGACGACACCCAACTCGCGGAGTCCAGCAGTGCTCAGCTCTCGGAATTGAAATTCTTCCGCGGCGGGGCTCGTCGAGAAGACCAGGGCGAGTGAGATCGCGGCGACGTCGCTGCGGCTGAGACCTTCGCCGACTGGGGCATCAGGCCACGGCACGATTTCCCGAAACATTCTACCCATGATGTTTTCTTTCGTCTGTCCAACAAGCCTGTCACCTGATCACATGAAATGCCCTGGACAGTTCCACAACGGCAGCAAGGGTCTGGCTAACTTTCGAAAGACAGTCACTTCTGCTCTGAACCATCATCCACAGGTCTTCCAGCGTTATCAGCTCTCCGATGGAGTTCGAGAAGACCCCGACTGGCGACCACCCGAGCGTTTCCCAAATCTCAGGAACGAGCAACCTCAGCACCTTGATCGTACGCTGGTATTTCCGGCGCAGTGCCTCGCGACGATCAGCATCCGCCTCCTGTAGTTTCGAAGATCCTTCTGCGATGCTGCGCAGCTCGTTAAGCGCGATCGCGAGGGTGGCGGGACTCACCAGCTTTTCACGCTCGATATGCGGCGGCGGCGCCGCATATCGGGCCAGGACCACTGGCACCACGTGTTCAAAGAACATCGCCACGTCTTCAGTTTCTGCGCGTACCCCGTCAAGGACGCTGCCCTTCCGGGGCCGCACCTTGCTGGGTGGTCGCGGCGGTTGCGGAGGCTTTCTACGTCTCACCCAGTCGATTGCGTTCGACCGCAACGTCTTATGAACGTACGCATGGGCTGCGCCTTCAATCCGACTCTCGAACGGACGTTCGCGTTGGAGAAGACGGTCGAGGGCCTTATCGGCGGCATAATCTCGGCACTCCTGTGGAAACGATCGAAGCACAGTGTTCTTTTTGGCCTCCAAGACTTCGAAGACATAGACCCAAGCTGCTTCGAATCCGGGATCGTCGCGGCCCCTCCGCAGCGCCTCGAGCGCGTCGAGCAGCGGAGTGGGTGACTCGGTGACACTGTGCCCCTTTTGTTGAGCGGGATGATCACTCATTGCGGCACCGGATCGGCCCGTTCGAGCGCCTGATCCCACGCCCATTGCCGAATACCAATAGGCGCCTGCACAGGTGTGTTACCTGGTGTTGGAAGTATCTGGTTCCAAGGTCCTGGACCCGGTGGAAAAACGGCCACCAGATGGCTCCGCCGCGGATGCCCCGAGCGAACAGCCAAGCCAAGGTCCTTCAGCACAAACGCTTCCGCTTCGGCGAGACTCACGATGGGGTCCCTCAGCCAGTACCGTCCCACGTTCGTGCACAGGTCTGCGACCACGCACGGGGGCGGTACCATCGTGTTCCACGTTGCGATGGGCTGCACGTCGACCACTACGCCCGAATGCGGCAATTCGGCGATCAGTCGCTCCACGTCCTCCTTCTCGAGCGGTCGCATGCTCTTCGAGACCGGATCGTAGACATGGCGCGTCAGGACTGTCGCGAGCAGACGATCGACGCTGCTCTGTTCCGCCACCGCTCGGGCGCGGTCGAGAGCGGCGACGAGCACTGCGTAATAGCGATCCGTGGGCTCGTGACCCGTTCGGCCAGCCGGACGGTTCGTATCGAGAATTCCCCAACTCGCCTCCGATGCGACGACGACGCCTGGATGCTGGTGCAAACTGCGCCCGACCCGCATTACGCCGACTCTCCCACGCTTGACGCGGCCGCCCAAATCTCGCATCAGGTCGGGGCGCACATTCCAGAGGGCACCTTCCAGTTCCTGGAGAATCTCGACATCAGGCCATTCGTTGTCGCGGAGCGCAACAGTTGCCTGCTTCAGGAGCGGGTTTGCAATTCGCCTCAGCTCGTGAACTACGTCTCGCGCTTGTGCGTCCGCCGGCTCGTCTGGGGCGCTCGCGACCCAAACCGACAACGCCCACACTATCGGACGGTTCAAATGCGCAGCGTGAAG
>ORJL010018274.1_pt1 | contig 18204 bp, 13 predicted proteins | sample 1779941 | NCBI WGS metagenome assembly ORJL01 (sample SAMEA104232317, study PRJEB22302) | groundwater metagenome | biome: forest; feature: aquifer; material: groundwater | place: USA | collected 2011-08-07 | depth 5.8 m | reverse complement strand
GGGCCCGCCGGGTCCGCCCCCGCCACTCCCGCCCTCGATCCGCTTGATCAGCAGGTCGGCCGCGTCCGCCGCGGCCTGGTCGTCGCCGTCCGCGATCTTGCGGAGCGCCGGGATCGCCGGCGCGCCGAGCGCGACGAGCGCCTCGCGCGAACTGGTGCGGATCGCGGCGTTCGGGTCGTTGATCCGCGACGCGAGCGAGAGCACGTACGCGTCCATGTCCTTGCCGTCCGTCGGCGGCGGGTCGCCCGCGAAGGCCGACGGCACGCCCGCGATCGCGAGCGGGGCCGCGAGGGCCAGCGTCCAAAGGAACCGTCTCATGTCGTCCTCCTGTCCGGGCGCGGGCGCCGGGCGTCGCCCGGGGTCCTTCGTCTGGACGCGGGGATCGTAGGCTGCTCTCCTTACGGCGGTCTGAAGCCCTCGCTTCAGAGGGTCGCAAGGTTCGCGGGCGAGCCTCGCACGGGGCGCGGCGCGTCCCCGAGCCCGGAATTCTGTCCCGGAGTCCCATGGCCAACGGCAGGGGGGTCCTCCTCGTCGAGGGGGGCGGGAGGAGGCGGTGCGATGAAGGGGCCCTTCGCGCGCGGAGCGGGCTTCGGCACGCGGTCCCAGAGCGCCGTGGCCAGGCGGCGGCTGCGCGAGAGGGCGTCGACGCCGCTCGATCCGGCGGCGATGGCGCCTCCCGTTACGACCGCGAGCCCCTTCCAGACCGCGAGGACTCCCTGCACGAGCAGCCAGTCGGTCGCGAGGAGGAGCGCAAGGCAGGTGAAGACGAAGAGCGAGAGGAAGCTCCCGAGCGGGCCGAGGTACGTCCGCAGGACGCGCGCGAGGGCGTCGCCGTAGAGGCCCCCGAGGCTCGTCATGCTCCGCGAGAGGGGATTCGCCGCGAATGCCTCTCCTGTGACCATGGAGGCGAAGACGCAGCCGGCGAGGACGACGAGGATCACGGCGACGCTCTTGATGACGAGGTCGGCGACGGCCTTTTTCAGGAAGAGGAGGAGGCCCCAGAAGCCGAGGAGGCCGGTGAGGAGGTAGGAGGTGACGCCGAAGTGGAGGTACATCGCGCCGGCGATCGTCGCGCCGATGCGGCCGCCCTTGTTCACAGCGGGATCGTTGGGGGGCCAGGAGATGGAGGCGAGGTCGCCGGGGTGGTAGGTGAGGAGGGCGACGAAGAGGTAGACGCCGCCGAGGAGGAGGACGAGGCCTCCCAGCTCGCGGACCTTTTCCCACCCGGGGACGCGGTTCGGTTGCTTCATGGAAATACTCAACGTGGATCATCCCCTACCCCACGGATGTATCGACAATCCACCGCTCGGATCTGCCGGGCGCTCGGCGACGCCCCCTCTCCCGCACCCGCTCCCGCTCCGGTCGCCCGAGGGAACGCTGTGCGGATGCGGGACTTGACGAGGACGAGGTGCCGGGCGGCCCGCTGGATGTCGCGGGCCTCGGGAGCGGGGGCGGGTGCGGGAGCGGGAGGGGGACCTGGCGAAGGGTCAGGCGAGGATCCGCTCGATCGCCGCGAGGATCGCGGGCGTGGCCGCCAGGCGCACCTCGCCGATGGTGCCGCAGGCGAGCCGGGGCTCGATCGGCGACTATCGCCCGCGGACGATGTGCGGCGTGATGAGGAGGAAGAAGTGAGCCGAGGAGACGTCCTTGACCCGACCCTCGCCCGCTGCGCGGCTCGGGTGGTCCGTCTGCCCGCCGTCGATCACGATCGTCTGATCGGCATCGATGAGCATGTGTATGACCAAGATCCCCGGGTCCTTGTGGGGGAAACCGTCGATCCCGGCGATCTCGGTCGCCCCGGCCGAGGAATGCTCGAACGGCGATGAGCGCTCGTCGGGCACATGGGCATCCGGAATGATGGTCAGGAGGACCCGCGTCGTTCCCGGGACGACGTGGGGAATGAGGTAGACCTCGGAGTCGTCCCTCGCGGCGCCCGCGGCCTTGTTCCATGACACCTGCAAAATCCCAGGCCCCGGCCTCGCGGCGTTGTCCTCCGTGTCGCCGAGCAGCGCGTCGAAACGAATCCGGGTCCCGCGGTCGACGGAGGCGATGGCCATGGTCGGCCGCTGGATGTACTCCGTGTCGGGGTCCCGCTTGCAGAGGCGGAGCGTCGCCTCCACTTCGTGGGCGTCCAGGCATGTCCCGCTCGCCGCGTCGGCCGCGAAGTCCCCCTGCGCGCGGCCGACGTGGAAGGGGAACTTCAAGACCGTCCGATCGACAGGGCTGCCGCTGGGAGGGTTCGACCACCTCGAGAGCACCTGGATCAGGTCCGCGTTCTGGGTCGTCAAGAACGTCACGTCGAGCAGGACCTCCACGGGCTCGAGGTCGAGCTCGCGGATGACTTGCTCCATCCGGTCGAGCACGTCCTTCGTGTCAACGACGATGATGAGATTGCCATCCTTGTAGTAGTCGAGGCGCCCCAGAACCTGAGGGGCCTCGGATCCGCCCGCGCTCGTGGCTCCGCCGGGGCGCCGTGTCAGCGTGCCCCGGAGCGAGTCCAGGAGCGTGAATGCCTTGCTGGAATCAGCGCCGCCGGTCTGCATTTTCGCTGTGCGGTACTCGTCCGGCCGGATGTACTTGAACTTGATGACCCGAGTCTCCATCGAGGGCTGCACTTTGGACGGGTCCACGACGCGGAGAGTCTTGCCTTCGTCCTCCTCGACGAGGACATAGCCGCGGGTCTTCACGACCGCCTCGAGGGCCTTTCGCCAGGGGACGTCGGCGAAGCGCATGGTCACCTCGCCCTTCACGCCTGGGTCGACGACGACCTTTGCGTCCCCGTGCGTCGCGAGAAGCTCGATCACCTTGACGAGCTCGGCCCGCTTGAACTCCATCGTCACCCTCGGCTGGGGAGGCGTCGCCTCCTGGGCGAAGAGGGAGGGGCCGGCGAACGACCACGCCGCGGCGCAGGCCAGGAGCACGAGCGAGGTCGACAAATCCCTGCGCATGGAACACGCTCCGAATTCCCTGAAGGGGCGGCAGGATACCAAACGCCTCGCCGTCGCGCACCAGGCTTCTACCTCGGCTCGGTCTGACCGAATCCAGTCAGGATGATGTCTCCCATGAGCGACTCAGCGTAGTCCTACAACGCTAGTCTCGTCAGCCCCGAAGGGGCTGTCCAAGCCAGCGGCGCAAGCCCCTGGTTTCCACGTATGCATCGGGACGTGAGCCCTGAAAGGGCGACCCATGAAATGTGTCGCCCTTTCAGGGCTCCCTCTGCGACGGTCGGGGAAGCTCCAGGGGCTGCGCCCCTGGCTGTCTTGACGTCGCCCCTTCGGGGCTGATCTAGCGTTGTAGGAGTAGTGTCCTGACAGGAGATCGCCCACCGTAGCGACGCGCGGAGTCTGGCCGCCGCCGACCGAGCGGGGTAGACTCCCGCCGAGGGGGAATCGACTGGGAGGGAACGCCGTGCTTCGCATCCTGCCCTGCCTGCTCCTGGCAGCCGCGTCCCTGCCTCTCCTCGCGCAGGAAGGGGATGCGGAACACATCGCCCGCATCGTCCGCCAGCTCGGTTCCGAGGACCGCGACCTCCGCGAGGCTGCCTCGAGGGAGATCCTCGAGATCGGCAGACCGGCAGTGAATGCCCTTCGGGAAGCCGCGAAGGGATCGGACCCGGTGCTCAGCCAACGCGCCAACGAGCTCTACCCCTATGTTCGCTGGGGTGTGGGCAACAACTGCCCGAAGACGATCCTCGACCTCCTCGCGCGATTCGAGGGCGCGGCCGCCGACCGCAGGGCCCAGGCGCTGCGCGAGCTCGCAGGAATGCCCGATGTGGACGCCGCGGATGCGCTGCGCGTCGCGTGGTGGGACGTCGAAGACCCGGCCCTGCTCGCCGAGCTCGCCCGGACGGTTGCGAAGCGACCACGGGAGCCGTTCCGCAAGGACCCCACGCTGGACCCCGACGCCGTGGAGCTGCGGCTGAAGGCGCTTGAGCCCGGAGATGACCCTCAAGTCCTCTCTGCGCGCGCGGAGGCACGGCGGAGGCGCGGCGACGCCGCGGGGGCCTGCGAACTCTACGCCCGCATCGATCAGGGGCTGGACGACCCGGCCCTGTGCGCCCGCTGGGGTGACGCGCTGTTCCGTGCGCATCGTTGCTCCGACGCCGCCGAGGTCCTCTCGCACGCGCTCGACGAGGACGGGTCCGCCACTTTCCGACGCATCGAATGCCTGTATCGCGCGGGTCGACGCGACGACGCCGAGTCGGCGCTGACGCAGGCGTTGCGAGACTTCCCGGAAGAGCAGCGCAGGAGTCTGGCGGAGTTGGCCCTCTCGCACGGGTCCGCCCGGCTCATCGTCGAGCGCCCCGCCGGCGGGGCGGAGGCCGACCCGTCCATGGCCGCGCAGGCGTGGATCCGCCTCGGGAAGCTCGACCGCGCGGAGGAGGCCTGGCGCCACATCGTCGATGACTCGGAGGAGGGTCGGCCCCGCGCGCACGGCCAGGAGGAGCGGCGACGGACCCTGGGTCTCCTGCTCGACGCCCGTGGGGAGGCCTACCTTCTCACGCCGGCGTTCCTCGAGGAGGCGCTCTCTCCGACGCCTGCGGACGCGGAGCGTCACCGTCGCCTGGCCGCGTCGATCGAGGCGACCGATCCGGGAACCGCTCTGCGCGAATGGAAGAAGGCGCGCCTCCTCGACCCCTCCAGCGAGGAGTGCGGCAGGGCGATCGAGCGGCTTGGCCCGAGGGTCGTCGACGCGCGAGGGTGCTGGATCACCGAAGTGCCCGCTCCCCCGGTGGAACTGCTGTTCGCTACGTCCCCGGTGCGGCTCGGCGATTTCTACTACTACATGAACATGGAGGGAGATGTCCTGAAGGTGCGCGATCCGCTCGATCCCGCACCAGAGTGGGTCTATTCGCCACCTCACACTCCGTTGAGGAGCTTCCGCGGATTCTCCCTCGAGGGGTGGCTCGAAGAGCCGCACTTCGCCCTTGGGGGCGGGAAGCTCCTGGCCCTGTTCCACGAGATCTACTGCGCGACGGGCCCTGACGGGGGCGACCGTCTGCCGGAGAGGTACAGGCTCTGTGTCGTCGATGCCGCGAGCGGGCACGAGGAGTACACGCGCGCCTTCCCCTCCGAGGAGGGCGAAGCGGCGCTCTGGCCCGAGAGCGGGGTCGTGACTCTCGTTGGGACCGGGCTCTCGGTCTTCGACATCGCCTCGCGCGCGTGGCGATGGACGGTTTCCGACCTCGGACAGGGACACGAGGCCGTCTGGGTGCAGGGCGACGCCGTGTACGTCGGCTCCTCCTCGGGCGACCTGCGGCGCCTCCGCCTCTCGGACGGGAGCCTCGTGTGGCGAAAGAAGTTCCCCGGCACGCCGAGGTGGGGCGTCGAACTCCGCGGGGCCGGGGGGCGGCTCCTGTTCCATCCGCAGGGCCAGCACCTCGTGGCGCTCTCCCTCGCCGATGACCAGGTCCTCTGGGAGATGCAACCGCGCGAGATCGCGAACGACACGCTGCTGTCGGACGAGGAGCACGCCTACGTGCTCACGATGGCCAACGCCTACGTCGAGGCGGTGTCGCTGACCGACGGGAAGGTCGCCTGGGAGTGCGTGCCGTGCCGCGGGTTCGATCCGCGCGGTTGCGTCCTGTCGGACCATGCGCTGTGGTTCGGCGAACTCGGGAAGCAGGTGTGTCTCGACAAGGCGTCGGGGCGCGTGCTCTGGGTGGACGCAAGCGGTGGGCGGCCCTATTCAGGGGCATGGTTCGTTCCCGCGGGCGACACCCTGTATGCATCGGGCGCCGATAGGCCCCGTCCGTGGAGTGAGCGAGACAGGTGGTTCCGAGAGGCGGCAAGCCTCACCGCGGTCAGGCTGTCGCCCGGTCCGGACGCACCGGCCCCCGCGCTGCCGAAAGACGAGGATGCGACGGCCGAGGTATCGCTGCTGGAAGACGCGTGCTACGGGCCCTCGGTGCGGGACGGCGAGGCGTGGCTCGCCCTGGCGCGCGCGATGATCAGCACAGGTCACTGGGAAGTCGCCACGGACGCCGTGCGAATGGGCATCCTGCTGTCTGCGACGGCCGACCGAGAGGCGGAAGAGTGGGCGGGGAGGATCGGGGACGAGGCGGGCAAGGAGAAGGGCGATTGGGAGCGGCTCAGGACCCTCGAATTCGAGCTGAAGAGGATGGGGGAGTCGCTCAAGCTCGAGGAGGCGGTCCGATCGGCGCAGCCGCTTCCGGCCGAGAACGGTTCGATGCCGGGCTTCCACGGGTTCGTCCGCGTCCTCCTGGACCCCTCGCCCGAGGTCACGTTCCGCCGGGCGATTTCGATGTCGAAGACCGGGTACGGCTACGCCGCAGCCCCCTTCCTGGCGCGGGCCCTGGGAGACGTGCCCGAGCCGCTGGCCATGGAAGCGGTAGGGCTGCTGCTCTTCGCCGGCATTGAATCGGAAGACTGTTCACGACTGTGGGGAGGGAGTCCGTTCGACAGGCCTGCCCCGTCGACGGGAGACCTCGAGGCGGCGTTGCGGGCGCGTCTGGAGGGTCCGGAGGGGGCTGTCCGAGGGGCCGCTCTCGCGATGCTGGAACTGATGGGCTCCGCCGTGCCCGAGCAGAAGACGGACGCATCGCTTCGGGCGGCGTTCGCCTCCGAGGACCGACGTGCACGTCTCGCGGCCGCGGCCGCGCTGGCGAGGAGGGGCGACGCGAAGCGGGCGATCCTCGAGGCCATCCGGTCCGACGACCGTTGGCTGAGGCGGGTTGCTGTCTGGATCGCAGGGAACCTGCGAATGCAGGAGGCGGTGGACGCGCTGCCCTCCCAGGGAGCGCAGCCCGGCGGCCCCGACCTGGAGGCGCTCGCGGAGATCGGAACCTCCGAAGCCTGGGACAAGGTGTTCCGCACTTTGGAGGTGTGGAGGGGATTCGATCGCTCGCTGGAAGTGTTCCTGTCCCGCTCGCGCGCGCCCAGGGGAGTGGACGCTCTCGCGCGGCTGGCCCGGGATTCCGACCGTCTATCGGAACAGGAGAGGGCGTTCGCGGGCCTCGTCTGGATGGACACGCGTGCGTCCCGGCTCGCCGCAATGGATTTCGCGCGAAGGGTTCTGCATCTCCTCCCGGATCACGTGGCATGCCTGGGCGCCATGGTGCGCGGCCGGCTCGAGCAGGCGGATGCGCAGGGCGCGACCGCGTTCCTGGAACGGTTGGAGGGCGTCCACGCGCCGTCGCCATGGCTGTTCGGCCTGCGAAGCCGCGTGCTTGCGTCCAAGGGAGACCTGGACGGGGCGCGCGAGTCGAGGCGTCGCGCGGAGGCGTGCCTGGATCGCGCCGAGGCGGTCTCCCCAGGGTCGTACATGCGGCTGGTGGAGCGGGCGAAGCTGTACCTGGAGCCAGAGGCGATCGCGGATAGGGCGACGGCGCGAGCGTTGCTGGAGAAGGCGATGGCGCTCGCGCCGCGGGACCCCGAAGTGTTGCGGCTCCTGGAGACCGCGGATGGGAAGTGATCCCGACGGAAGGCACGCTGGTGCGGGGTCTCCTTCCCCTGGGAGTGGCAGCGGCTGCCATTTTACTCGCCTATTCCCACCCCGAGGCGGGCTCCGCCGGCCCTGTGCAGGGGAGTGATTGCTCTGGACGCGCTCGCACCCGCCCCGGGGAGGGCGCTGCAGGCTATGCGCCCGCCGCGAGGATCCGCTCGATCGCCGCGAGGATGGCGGGCGTGGCGGCAAGGCGCCCCTCGCCGATGGTGCCGCAGGCGAGAGGCCCCTCCTCGGGGTCGACGAAGTGGTGGCCGAGGCGGCGGAGCTTCGCGACGTTCTCCTGCACCACCGCGTTGCGCCACATGTGCTCGTTCATCGCGGGGGCGTGGAGGACCGGGCAATGCGCCGCAAGCAGGAACGTGCTCACCGGGTCGTCTGCGATGCCGTGGGCGATCTTCCCCAGGATGTTCGCGGTCGCCGGCGCGATCGCCACCAGCTCCGCCCGCTCCGCGAGCGTGGTGTGAGTCGGGTAGAAGAAGACCTCCCGCTCGAAGACCTCCGTCACCACGCGGTTGTGGGAGAGTGTCTCCAGCGTGAGCGGAGTGATGAACTCCTGCGCCCCGCGCGTCATGATCACGGAGACGCGCGCCTTCCGCTTCGTCAATTCGCTCACCAACTCCGCGGCCTTGTAGGCCGCGATGGAGCCGGTCACGCAGACGACGATCTCCCGACCCTCGAGCGGCATGCGCCGGCGCCCTCACGGGCGCCTCTCCAAGCGCCTACGGCGCGAGCTTCGGCTCTTCGTCCGGCGCGAGCGAGATCTTCCCTGCGATGATCTCGTGCAATGCGATCTCCATCAGGCTGGCGCCCTCCACGTCCACGAGCTTCTGCGCCCCCTGGTTCAACTCCTGGATCCGCTTCTGCAGCAGCACCGTCAGCTTGAACCGCCCGTTGCAACGCTTGACGCACTCGTCGATCATCTGGCGCGTGTCCATCGGCTCTCCTCGTTCCTGAAACCTAGCGGGCGGCGACCTTCGCCAGCCCCGGAATCTCTCGGACCAGGATCTCGCGGATCTCCGCGTACGTCCGGTCCAGGTCGTCGTTCACGATGCGGTAGTCGAACCTCGCCGCCTCTTCCATCTCGCGCGCGGCCTCGGCAAGGCGCTTGTCCGCCTCCAGCCGGTCCGTTCCGCGCCGCTCCAGCCTCCGCCCCAGAACCTCGAGCGTCGGCGGCAGCACGAAGATGTACACCCCCTCGAACCCGCTCCGACGCAGGCTCTCCGCCCCCTGCACGTCGACGTCGAGGAGAGGCACCCTCCCCTTCTCCATCGTCTCCACGACCCCCTTCTTCGGGGTCCCGTAGAGGTTTCCGAAGACCGCCGCGTGCTCGACGAAGGCCCCCTCTCGGATCCCCTTCTCGAACTCCTCGCGCGCGAGGAAATAGTAGTCCCGCCCGTGGACCTCGCCGGCCCGCGGCGGACGCGTGGTCGCCGAGACCGAGTACCCGAAGATCGGGAACTCGGCCCGCAGGCGCTCGGAGATCGTCGTCTTGCCGACCCCGGAGGGGCCGGAGAGCACGACGATCTTGCGTTGCGGGACGCTACTCAATGTTCTGCACCTGCTCGCGCACCTTCTCGATCTCCGTCTTCACCTCGACCACGCGGTGCGCGATCCGCGCGTCGTTCGCCTTCGAGCCGATCGTGTTCGCCTCGCGCAGCATCTCCTGCGTGAGGAAGTCGAGCCTCCGCCCGACGTCCGACGCCTCCCCGAAGATCCGCGAGAACTCGTCGAGGTGCGACCCCAGACGCTGCAGCTCCTCCGTGATGTCGCAGCGGTCGGCGAACAGGGCCACCTCGCGCGCGAGGTCGTCGGCGGAGACGGGCACGCTCGCCGGGACGAGGACCTTGATCCGCTCCGTCAGGCGGCGCCGATGCGCCTCCACCACGTCGGGCGCGAACTTCGCCACCTGCGCGACCAGCCCGCGGATCTTCTCGAGCTGCGCGAGGAGCGCCTGCTTCAGCCGGTCCCCCTCCCGCTCCCTCGCCGCGACCAGGTCCTTCCCGGCCTCGTCGAGGAGCTTCGAGAGGAACGGCCAGAGACGCTCCGCGGTCGCCTCGTCGCCCCCCGCCTTCACGACTCCGGGCAGCTCCGCCAGCGCGTCGATCGTGATCCGCTCCGTCCGCCCCATCGCGAGGGACACCTCCTGAAACCTCTTGTCGTACGCCGCCGCGAGCGCCGCGTCGACGTGGACCGACTCCGGCCGGACCGCCTCGTCCACCCGCAACTCCAGCTCCACGCTCCCGCGCGTGACCCAGCGGCGGACGCCCTCCGAGATGGAGGCCTCGTACGCGCCCCAGGCCTCCGGTGCGCGGAGGCGCAGGTTGAAGAAGCGGTGGTTCACCGAACGCAGGTGGACCTCCATCGCGTCGGGTCCCTCCTGCCACCGCGCCTGGCCGTGGCCGGTCATGCTCCGCATCGACTACTTCCCGCCTACGGGGATCACCGAACTCGCAGACGTCCCTTTCGGCGCCAGGCGCGCGTCCCACACCGTGAGCACCACAGCAAGCACGATGTAGGTCACCGCCAGTCCGATCGTCAGCTTCCAGGCGTACGACAGCGCCTTCGTCCCGAAAAACGTGTCGGTCCCCGCGCCGCCGAACGCCCCCGCCAGTCCCCCCTCGCTCTGTGCGGGCTGGAGCAGGACCAGCAGCACGAGGAGGATGCAGACCATGCAGAAGACGACGGTCGTCAGGCCCAGGAAGAAGCCACCCATGGTGGCGAGCAGGGGCAGGGTCGCCATGATTGCCTCCTAGTTCTTCCGCTTGAACTTCACGATCCGCGTGAACGACTCCACCTCCAGGCTCGCCCCGCCGACGAGCGCGCCGTCGATGTCGGGCTGCGAGAGGAGCTCGTCCACGTTGTCGGGCTTCACGCTCCCGCCATATTGGATCCGAACCGACTCCGCGGTCGCCTCGCCGAACAGCCGCCCGAGCGTGCGGCGGATGAAGGCGTGGACCTCCTGCGCCTGCGCGGGGGTCGCGGTCTTCCCCGTTCCGATCGCCCAGACGGGCTCGTACGCGAGGATCACGCCCTGCGCCTGCGCCGGGGAGAGGCCGCGCAGCCCCTCCTCCACGTGGTCGCGAACGACGTGCTCAGTCGCCCAGCGCTCGCGCTCGTCCAGCTTCTCGCCGACGCACATCACGGGCGTCAGCCCCGCGAGGAGCACGGCGGCCACCTTCTTCCGCACCTGCTCGTTCGTCTCGCCAAGGAGGTGTCGCCGCTCCGAGTGGCCGCAGAGGACGTAGGTGCAGCCGACCTCGCGGAGCATCGGGGCGCTCACCTCGCCGGTGAAGGCCCCCTTCGGCTCCCAGTGGCAGTCTTGGGCCCCCAGCTTGAGCGTGCTGCTCTCGAGCTCGTCGCGCACGTCGAGGAGGTAGACGAATGGCGGGCAGACGCCGATGTCGACGCCCTCGACGTCGAAGAGCGACCGCTTGAGGCCGGAGGCCAGCGTGGCCGCCTCTTTCAGCGTCCCGTGCATCTTCCAGTTGCCGATCACGACCGGGCGACGCATCCGTGCCTCTTGGCGTAAGCCCTTGAAACCTTCAAGTATAGTGACTTTGCGCGAATCGTCAAGGGATTGGATTCGGATCTTGCGGGTCTTTCGTCCGAATCCAGAGTGCCTGGCGCGTTCCGGCGGTGGCTTCACCAGTTCGGAACGTGAATCCCAGGAAGTCCAGGCTCGCCTTCGGCTCCCGCAGCTTGACCACTCGGGTCTTGTCCCGGTTGACCACCAGGCCCATCCAGTCCGCGACCGTCGCCTCCACGAATCGCGTAATGCGCGGCCCAATGTGGCGTGCGAGGATGACGAAATCATCCGCATACCGCACCAGACGCGCTCCCGCAAAGTGCGCGGGACCCTCCCGCCCGTGGAACTTCTTGTCGAACCAGTGCAGGTAGATGTTCGCCAGGAGCGGCGAAATCACCCCGCCTTGCGGAGTCCCCTGCCGAGGACGGCTCACCTTCGGTTTGCCGCTCCCGTCGTCGGACCCCTCATGGACGAGGGCCTCCAGCCACATCTGAATGAGGTGAAGCACCGACCGATCCACAATCCGCATCCGCAGACAGGCCATCAAACGGTCGTGGGGGATCGAATCGAAGTACCCTTGCAGGTCCGCGTCGTACACCTCGGTGAGGCCGTCCTTCAAACCGCAGCGGATTTCCTCAAGCGCCTGGTGGGCCGACCGCCCGGGACGGAAGCCGAACGAACAGTCCAGGAAGTCCGCCTCGAAGATCGGCTCCAGGATCAGGAGGACCGCCATCTGGGCCACCCGGTCCCGCACCGTCGGGATGCCGAGAGGCCGCAGCTTTCCGTTGGCCTTCGGGATGTAGACGCGGCGTACTGCCTGAGGTTTGTACGTCTTGGTCCGAAGCGCCTGCTGGAGGTCGCCCAGCAGCGCCTCGACGGCTCCGGCCGTATCCACCAATTGCTTGATGGACACACCGTCCACGCCGGGTGCGCCCTTGTTGGAGCGTACCTGCGCCCAAGCCGCCTCAAGCACATCGGGCCGAAAGATTCGGTCGTACAACACGTAGAACCGAAATTTCGGCTCTTGCTTGGCCTTCTGGCCCAGCTTCTGTCTCAGAAGAGAGACGTTTGCCGGCAGGTTCATTCGCCTTGCCCCTTCGGGCTCGGGGAATGTCCCCGACGGGTTCTCCGTAGTGGGATGCTCAGCATCCAAGCGGCGCTCTCCTCCTCTTACGAAGCGCGTGTTCGGCAGGGTCCCCTCGCTCGGCGGGCATTACCCCGCTTCATCGCTACGATGGACCCCTCCGACTCCCGACCGGGGCCGCACAGGGGGTTATGGATTTCCCCCCAGGCGACGGGAGGACGCCTCCCGCCCCGTCGGGTCTCCCAGGTTCTCTGCTGGTTCCTTCGGCGCGCGCTGCCCCCAATCACCCCGGGAAGCCCAACGGCTGCACTTGCCCGTTTCTACGCCGCTGGTTCTAGGCTTCAGCATCTCTGGAAGTCTGGCCGCTCCCACTTGGTGTAACGAGGCCGAATCGGGTTCGCTTTCGCTGCGGCTCGCGCCTTCGCCACGACGAGATTCCACCAGACGGGTTACCCCGGCTCGCGCCCGTCGGGCTACACGTACATGCGGGCAACTTACATGGTGACCTCCTTTCAGGTCACGAGACCCAGCAGAGGAGCCCGGTTTTCAAAGGGCACGAAGAGGTGGTGGAAGTGCGGCGCGGCGTTCGAGGGGCTCGCGGAGGGGCCCGAAGGGCCGAGCGCTGGGCACGGCACGCGGGGAGACAGAGGGCGGAGACAAGCGAACCCTGTCTTCCCCGCCTGACGCGTCGAGCTCGTGAAAGGCCGCCTGCATGTTCGCCCTCTCTCTCCCCGCGTGCCGTGCCCAGCGCTCGCCGCGCCGCGGCGCGGCCCCTCCGCGAGCCCCTCGGACGCCGCGCGAGGTGCAACCCCATCTTCGTGTCCTTGGTGACTTCGTGCCTTCGTGTTGAATCGATCGAGCACCCCGCCCGGAGTTGACAGCCGGCTCCTGATCGTCGATCATCCGTAGTCCCAACCCAAGAGGGAACCGACATGGCCGTCAAAGACCCGAATGAGCACGTCCCCGCGGGCGAGCGCACCGACCACCCCGCCGTGCAGCGGATGAAGCGCCAGAAGCTGATGAAGAAGGTCAAGTCCTGGGCCATCCTCCTCGGCATCCTCGGCGCGGCCATCGGCGCGTACGTCTGGAAGATGAAGTCCGAGGGGAAGGACATCTCCCTGCAGAACGTCGGCGAGAACCTCCTGAACGATGCGAAAGGCGGGCTCAAGGAGGCCATCGATCTCGGCAAGGAGCTTACCGACGCGTACCAGAAGAAGGACGTCACCCCCACCGACGCCGAGCTCGACCAGATCGTGAAGAAGAAGGGCGCGAAGCCCCCCGACGCGGGGACGACGACGCCCGCCCCGAACCCGACGCCGGCGGACCCGAAGAACCCTACGCCCCCTACCCCCGCGCCCCCGGCCGAGCCGAAGCTCTCCGCCGAGGAGCTGAAGGCGAAGGACCTCATCAAGGATGCGAACAAGCACTACGACCAGTCGCGCACGCACTACGAGGCGTTCGCGGCCTCGAAGGACACGGCCGTGCGGAAGCGCGAGGTCGGCGCCGCCTTCGACGCCGTCCAGAAAGCGAAGGAGGGGTACCAGGAAGCCCAGAAGCTCCTCGGCGACAACGACTGGCTCGACGGCCGCATCAAGGAGTGCCTGCAGCGGTACAAGCTCCTCAAGAACGCGAAGGGCGCGAACTAGCTTGCGGATCGCACTCGCAGGCTTCGGGACCGTCGGCCGCGCCCTCGCCGAGCTCGTCCTCTCCCGTGGCGACGCCATGCGGAGGCGCCAGGGGCTGCGCGTCGACGTCGTCCTCCTGATCGGCAGGACCGAGGCCGTCTCCCACCCCCGAGGGCTCCCGCTCCCGGAGGCGATCGCCGCGAAGACCCGCGGCGTCCCGCTCACGAGCGTCGCGGGCGCGACGGCCGTCCCGCTCGATCGCCCCGTCGGAGACCTCCTCGTCGAGCACGACGTCGACGCCCTCGTCGAGGTCTCCCCCACCGACCTCAAGGACGGCGGCGCCGCGATGGGCCGCATCCGGGCCGCCCTCGTCGCCCGCAGGCACGTCGTCACCGCGACGAAGGGACCCCTCGCCCTCGCCTTCCCCGCCCTCCTCGACCTCGCCCGCCACAACGGCGTCCGCCTCCTCGCGAGCGGCAGCGTCGGCGGCGGGACGCCGTTCATCGACTTCGCGCAGGGGTGCCTCGCGGGGAACCGCCCCACCTCGTTCCGAGGCATCCTGAACGGCACGACGAATTACATCCTCACCCGGATGGCCGACGAGGGAACCTCGTTCGGAGACGCCCTCCGCGCCGCGCAGCAGGCTGGATACGCAGAGGCCGACCCGACCGCCGACGTCGACGGGTGGGACGCCGCGGCGAAGTGCGTCATCCTCGCAAACCTCGCGCTCGGCCGCCGCGCGACGCTCGCCGAGGTCGCGCGCGAGGGGATCGCCTCCGTCTCCGCGGAGCGGATGCGCGCGGCGATCGCCTCCGGCACACGCGTCAAGCTGATCGCCCGCGCCGACGCGCAAGGCCTCTCCGTGCGGCCCGAGGAGGTCGCCTCCACCGACCCCGTCTGCGTGAGCGGGCCGCTGAATGCGGTGACGTTCGAGACGCCCGATGCAGGCGCGCTCACGCTCGTCGGGAAGGGCGCGGGCGGGAAGGAGACGGCCACGGCCATCCTGCGTGACCTGTTCGCGATCAAGAAGGACTACGAGCTCCAGGTCTGACATCGACGGCTGCAACAACCCCGTTCAGGTAGGACCGACATCCATGCTGCTGATCACCAAGTTCGGGGGCTCGAGCGTCTCGAGCGGAGAGAGGCACCGCCAGGTCGCCTCCATCGTCCACGGCCATCGCGCCGCCGGCCACCGCGTCTGCGTCGTCGTCTCCGCGATGGGCGACACGACCGACCACCTCGTCGAGGCCTGCCAGCGCGCCCAGAAGGGGGACGTCGCCGCGATCCAGGCGTTCCTCTCGCGCATCCAGGCGACGCACGAGGAGGCCGCCCGCGCCGCCGTGGAGCGCCCCCTGGCGCGCGAAGGGGTCCTGGCCGCGATCCGCCCCCTCTTCGTCGAGCTGGAGAAGATCCTCACGGGGATCGCCTTCGTCGGCGAGGTCACCCCGCGCGCGCAGGACCTCGTCCTCTCGTTCGGCGAGCGCCTCTCGGCGCCGATCCTCGCGGGCGCCCTTGCCGACTGCGGCGTCGAGTCCAGGGCCCTCACGGGAAAGGAGGCGGGGATCGTCACCGACTCCTCGTTCGGCAGCGCGCGGCCGCTCGCGGACGTCTCGCGGCACCAGGTGCGCGAGACCCTCCTCCCGCTCCTCGAGCGCGGCGCCGTGCCCGTCGTCACCGGCTACATCGCCGCCGACCAGCACGGGAACACCACGACGCTGGGCCGCAGCGGGTCCGACTACAGCGCGACGCTCCTCGGCGCGTGGCTCCTCGCCGACGAGATCGACATCTACTCGGACGTCGACGGCCTCATGACCGCCGACCCGCGGATCGTGGCGGACGCGCGGCTCATCCCCGAACTCTCGTTCGCCGAGGCGATGGAGATGGCCTACTTCGGCGCGAAGATGATGCACCCGCTCGCCCTCGAGACCGCGCGCGAGCCGGAGATCCCCGTGCGGATCCGCTCGACGTTCAAGCCCGCGAGCCCCGGCACGCTCGTGACGAAGGCCGCGAGGCCGGAGCCGGGCCGCGTCGTGAAGGCGATCTCCCTCATCCGCGACGTCGGCATGGTGACGGTGTCGGGCGCGGGGATGGCGGGCGTCCCGGGCACCGCCGCGCGAGTCTTCGACGTCCTCGGGAAGCACCGCGTGAACGTCCTCATGATGTCCCAGGGCTCCTCGGAGGTGAACATCACCTTCGTCGTGCCGCGCGCCTCGCTCGACCGCACGGTGAACGCGCTCGAGCTCGCGCTCCTCGGGGGCGGGGTCGTCGAGGAGGTCGCGGCCGAGGACGACGCGAGCATCGTCGCCGCGGTCGGCGAGGGGATGAAGGGGACGCACGGCGTCGCGGCGCGGATCTTCGGCGCGGTCGCGGAGGCGGGCGTCAACGTGCGGATGATTGCGCAGGGGTCGAGCGAGCTGAACGTCAGCTTCGTCGTGAAGCAGGCGCAGGCCGCGGCGGCCGTGAGCGCCCTCCACGCGGCGTTCTCGCTCGCGTAGCCGCCCGACACCTCACGCCAGGCGGCATGCCGCGCTCCCTCCCGGGGCAGGTCACCTCCCGCAGGCCGTCGCGCCTATCGGACGCCGACGCTCCCGTCCATGGAGGCGTCCCACCTGTACAGATCCTGGGGGTGGAACTCGCTGCTGTTCAGGTAGAGCATCAGGTGCGTGTAGAACCCCGCCCAGCCGTGGTTCTGCTCGCCCGTCAACTGCGCGTTCATGTCGCTCGTGTAGGCGTGGAAGCGGTCGGTGGCCCCATTGGCGCCCTCGCCGCCCTGCACGAGGTTGTTGAAGAGGATCAGGCCCGGGGTGTCGCCGTTCGCCGTGAAGAGGCGCCCGTCGGGCTCGATGTCGCCGGCCAGGCTCACGGACACGCGGTCGACCGCGCCGCCCGCGTTCACGATGACCTGCCCGTTCTGGGACTCGATCTCGATGGCGTCGCCAGGCAGGCCGATCACCCCGACCGTCGCCGTGAAGGTCGACGTCCCGTTGGCCAGGATGTTCAGGGCCGGGCCGTTCCCGTCCAGGATGTTCCCGAGCGTCGTGAGGAGGATCAGGCCTTCGCCCGCGACGAACAGCCCGAGGACGATGTCGTTGATGGCCGACACGTTGGTCGTGCCCGCGGAGGAGTGGGTGCCGAGCAAGGTCGCGCCTCCGTGGTTGTCCAGGTCCCCGAACCCGGCGAGGATGTTCAGGTCGTCGAAGGCGTGCACCACGGCCGTCGGCGCCGTGAAGACGTCATCCCCCGCGAAGAGGTTGACGTCGCCGAGCGTCGACTGGATGGTCACGCCATCGAGGATGCCGTTCCCGTTCGTGTCCTCGCCGGGGTCGAGCACGCCGTCCATGTCCAGGTCCTCGGGGGAGACGACGATGATGTCATCCACGAAGGACGGCGCATCCGACGTCTCGATCGCAGTCAGCGTGATGTTCCCGGAGGCAATCACGTTGGCGAGGACGAAGACCGGGGACGCCGCAGTGATGACGACGTTCGACGTCGGGAAGTTCGTCAGGTTCGACTCCTGAACGCCGTCCACCGTCGTTCCGGCGAGGCTCAGGAGGTTCGTGATCCGGATGCCGTCGGCGTTCACGCCGTCGATGTCGGTCACGAAGAACCCGCCGATGTCGAAGCGGCCGGCGAGGAACGTCGCGTCGATCTCGAGCGGGTCACCGGCCGCCCCGACCGCCGCCGCGGCGCGGAGCAGTACGCGCGGCGCCCGGATGTTCAGGGCCGCGCCGTTCGTGTCCGTGATGCTGGCCACGCTGTTCACCTCGACCAGGTCGAGCGCGGTCGCCGTTCCCAGCGTCACGCTAGCGCTGGTCGAGGGCCCACTCGCACCCATGCCCGTGAAGGTGTTGAGCTGGATGTCATTCCCCGCGCCGCCGGCGCTCGTCGTGGTGATCGCAAGGGTGCCTCCGGTGGCCGACAGCGTGATGCTCCCGAGCTCGGTCGTCGCGACCAGGACCGCCAGGCCGAACTGGGTGTCCTCGATGCGGATTCCGCCCGCCTGCGTCCCGAGCGCCGCGGCCCCCACGATCGCCGAGGTCACGGTGGTGATCCGCGTGTCGAGATCGATCGCCAGCCCGTTCGCCGGGACGTTTGCGCCCACGGCCGAGGCTGTCAGGCTGGAGGCCAGGGCGAGGCCGATCAGGTTCTCCGCCGCGTCGTTCAGGTCCACGATGCTCCCGCCCGTGTCGACGTCGCCCGCGCCCGCGGTCAGCGTCGCGGAATTCGCCGCACCGCCAGCCGCGCCGAAGAGGAGCGTTCCGGCAATCACGATGTCGTCTCCCGCGCTTACCCTCAGGTCGGTCGCCGCCGTCACGGTCACGAATGGGTCGATCGACACGTCGTCCGCGAACCCGGCCCCAGCCGTGTCGATGGCCGAGAGCAGCACGCTCGAGGCCGCGCTCTCGACGTTCTCGACCACCCTGATCGATTCCGGAGATGCTGCGCCCGTCGTCCGGATGTCGATCTCCGTCGTCGACGTCACCCCGGTCTGCCCGGAGTTC
>ORJL010901252.1_pt1 | contig 18206 bp, 2 predicted proteins | sample 1779941 | NCBI WGS metagenome assembly ORJL01 (sample SAMEA104232317, study PRJEB22302) | groundwater metagenome | biome: forest; feature: aquifer; material: groundwater | place: USA | collected 2011-08-07 | depth 5.8 m | reverse complement strand
CGAATTCCCTTGATGGAAGTGGCTGGCTGTTGCTAACCTTTGCCATACGTTATTATTATCGGCTAAAAGACGAAAAAGTTGCTTAGAAAATGCAAATTTACAGAACCCCGCCGCATAACTTTTGGGGACGTTTCTGCGGTAGATACACGTCCAATGCGGTTTTGCGGACTTTTTCTCGGCAAATCCGCGTCCGGCCTGCATCTACCGCAGAAACGTCCCCAAAAAAACTTAGCAACTTTCCTTGAGTTCTGCCGAAGATGGTTGTATCGAGGGAAAAATGAGCACTTCAATTCTGACAAATATCAAACTGACAAGGCCGCTGCGCCATGGATTGCAGGAGGCCATTCAAGACGCATGGAATTACTACACCCATGGCGATGTGCTTGGTTTTACTGGATATTTTGAGACCTCTGATCCGGCCCCCGATGCCGCCAAAGACAGTTCGAGCCCCGCGCCATTTGCCCAAGGTTTTGCAGGGGGCATCATGGAAGAAGGAGAACTGGACATCAAGCGGCGGGCGTCCACACTGGCAGATATGGTTGACGGTTGCAGCAGCGGGGTAAAAAGGACGTTCGGACTTCGTCACGGAATTAGCTACGCCTTTTGGAACGATGCATGTGTTGCGGGCAGATTCGCTGCGGCTCTTCCGGATTATCTGGATTCCCTGCCGGAGCGCGTGGAAAATATCGCAGCCGGGGCATTCAGCGGAGACGGAACAGAGACCGGCAAGGCGGCGTTTCAGGCCATGGCCCTGGCATTTGAATTTTACCTTGGTGGAAGATCGGCAGAGTCGAGCGCCGGCAACAGCGGAGCGACCGCGCTCAATGTCGGCGCGGACGGGACGTTGGTAGCATCGCCTGCGTTTGTTTCTGTACAGGGAATTGCCATGGCGCGGGGCATCGGTTTCGCGGCGGTGCAGACAACTGCGCACAAAGACATCCGTCCCAGAAAATACGTCAGTGATGAAGATAAGATCGCCGCGCTTGAAAGTTTCGACGGGAACAGGACCAGAGCGGCCGAATCTCTGGGCGTACACAGATCCACGATCACCCACAGCATCGACAAAGCGGTCAGGCGCCTCAAGGAACTTGGAGAAAAAAGCGGATTGACCGCATTTAAAGACCGCTGGGGCAAATCCTTTCGCCGCAAGCGCGGACGCAAACCCATTGATATCACAGAACAGCAGATCATCGACGCCTTGAACGCTACCAAAAATTCGAACGGAACGACCAACGTCTATGCCGCTGTGAGGCATTTAAGGAGAAACGGTATTAAAATATCCATTTCGACCATACGCATTCGGATCAGAAATGCCAAACCCAGATCAATGCTTGCGAAAATGGCCAAACCGATCAAGGTTCCTGGAGTAACGCGTGAAGCGACCATTGATCAATTGGTCGAAGCCCTAGATGCCACCCGAAAATTGAACGGAAAAATCAACCCAAAGGCGGCATCCAGATATCTGACCGAACAGAGAACTTCATTAAGGGCCGAGGTTATCGGCGAACGCCTCAAGGCAGAACCGCTTGATCCCGCACTTGCCGAGGTTATCAAACCGAAGCCGCCATATGTTCCATCACCGGTAAAAGATCTGGGCCCGGTCACCGATGACGCCCTGACCAAAGCTTTGAAGGCCCATCCAAAGCCGAACGGCCGCCTAAATCTCAAGGCCGCCCTTAGAGACTTGCAACAACAGGGCTGGACAACACCACCTTATCCTACTGTTTACCACCGTCTTAAGAATGGGGAGTTAAAATAGGCTGTCTCACGATCACGCTCTTTCCTTCTGCGTCCGTGACAAGCTTATATTCGAATTTTGCATTCTGCCTTGGCAAGATATTCAGGCCGTCAAAGACGTCCGCCAGCGTCGCCCTCCCCCAGCCCGTTTGCCTGCAAACCTCTGCTATGACCTTTTCCTGCCTTTCCGGGGGGGCATCATATATATTATAAAGAATATCGATCACCTTTCGGCGGGCTCCGAAGAACGCCTCGCGGTCGCGCTGCTCGATCTGCTGAGTCTCTTCTTCTGTGAAGGTGGATCGGCCTGGATCGAGAGCTCTTCGAAACTGTGATATGATCGGCCCTATTACCTTAAAATATCTTGCAAGCTCGTTGGTTGCCCTTTCATCCGTTCCCAATTTCCATGCGTTTTTTCTGGCCGGTGTGCCGCCCGCCTTGGCTTCGGCGGCAGATACCGTCGGGATCTGGCCTGCAAGAACGGTTTTGCTGAACAGGTATCGCACCAGGCCTTCTGTTGCGATCGCCGAAAGCCTTGGGTAGGGTTCGGATGGAACGAGTTCCGCTATCTTTGCAAGCGTTTCCGGAAGGTTCTGCGCCACTTCATCCAGCAGGTCGATCTTGCTAGTTTCCAATGCTTTTAAAAAACCAGATCGTACGGAAAGCACCGTATCATTCAACTCACCTCTTTCATCCGGCGCTAAAAAGGGCTCCGCGAGCTTCATAACATAAAGGACTTCTTCCACATTCAGCCCGGCGCCTCCGCCAACGCCGCCGATCAAAAGCCTTGGCAGGATACTTTTTGCAATACGCCCCCTATCCTTATCATCCCCAAAATCACGGCTAAGTATCATTAGTATCCTTCTGGGATCTTTCTCGAACTTTCTTTGAAATGCGGGCGACTGCGACTGTAATCTTGTCAATAGCTCATCGTAGCCGACCGGCATGGGTAATTTTTTCATAGCGGCCGGATCGTCCGCGCGTTTTGTTCTCGGCCCGGCAGCCACTTCCCCAAAAGACCCTCTCGTCAGATGCGCAGGCCTGCCAAGGTGCAGATCGGGTCTCACTTTCCAAGTCGAGCCCGCGTAATTACTATCAGAGCCCCTTCTCAATCGTTCGGCATCGTTTAATCTTTCCTGCAGCATGATACCGTTTCTCTGCGTGAGCACGCCAATATCGGCGGTCATTGCCCTCTCTAAACCGTCCGGCATATCGGCGATATGATCAAATGCCTCGATGATCCCCCCGGCGATCTCGAGATTTTGCTCCAGGCCTTTTTGCGGCGGAATGCGTGTGTCCAGCTCCGCCAATAGCCCGGCCACCTCTTCGGCAACTTTTATCCGCTCGTCCCGCGAACTGGCCGCTGTAATACCAAATATCCGCAGACGCTCGCCTGTGCCCGTTTTCACAAGTGAGCCGCCACCGGTGCCGCCGCTAACGAGCCCCGCCTCCGGCGCTCTGCCCTTGGCGACCCATTTGTCTCCGGCTTTTTGCAGCTGTTCACCGGCTCCCAAAACGCGCTCCTGCAAAGCACCCCCGGCCCCGGTCTCGCTCGGCCGCGGCTCATACTGTTGCGGACCTCTGAATATAATACGCCTGATATCGGCCAACATTCCACGTATCCTGCTGCTAAATGGTTCGTATTTCAGCGCTTCTATCAAGAGCTTTTCCGCCTCTTGATAGCGGCCTTCTCTTAATTCTCTAATTCCCCAATCGGTATAAAGGATCGCCAACTGCCATGCCGTTCTAGGATGAGGATCGATCCTATTTTTCCTTTCAAGGACGGCTATGACAAAGGGTATATCTTCACTAAGTGGAGTTCCCATGCTTCTCCACAGTGCGTTCACAACGCTTATGCAATAATCTGCGGATTTATTTTTTTGCCTTGCTATAGCCTCCCACCTCCTCAAGACGAAATTATTCACCGGCTCCATCTTCCACCACCTGGCGACAAGTCCTTCCGCCTCGACCAGGTCTTGGGTGATCGTGTCCAAATGTGCTAGAAATATTCCCCGATATCTTTCACGTCCAGGGTCCGTTATTAACTTCTCCATTGGGGAAACGAGCTTTTCTACTGAGCTCCTAGATCGCAGTGCCTGTCCTACGAGGGTCTCTGAAAGGGCATTCAGCACATCGGGTGAACCAGGTTTCAGGGCATAGGCCCAGCGCGCCGCAAATAGCGCCGAGGTCTGATGTTCGCCTTCGGCATACCACCAGGCCTTTTGTAAGAGAGATTCGACCGTTAGCGGATCGCCCACACCCTCCGGCGGCGGCAAAACTCCCAATTCCAGCGTCACGGGCGGAATGAATTGATACTCATGTGAGAACTGCCGCAGTATTTTCAAGAAGATCTTAAAGGTGTTCAGCGCGCTGTCGAAAGATATTGCGAGCGATATTGTTACAATTATTCTGTTGTTTTTCCGGTCATATCTTAACTCAACGCCATCACGCAGGACTGCCGTCACCGCAGCATCCGTATCCTTCGACGCCTGCGCCTCTTGCAAAAATCTGTCAGATATGGCGGCGATCTCCGCACCCGGCGCGCCAGCGCCATCTCCCGCGCCGCCTATTCCGAACGGCCTCCCTTCACCTGTCCATCTTCCTTCGGCCGCCGCTATGCGCGCCGCTGTTCCCGCCAAAGGACTTGTCCCGTCCGGCCCGGGGCTTGTAAGCAGTGGATCTTCAGGGTCTTTATGCCTGCTCGTAGCAGATGGCACACCCGGCGGCTTACCTCTGCCGCTGCCAGTCCCCAAAACGCCCCCCGGCGAACCGCCTCTGGCCTCCGCCTCGCTCGGCCTTGGCTCATAAACAGCCGACGCGGTCAATTGTTTCGCCTCCATAAAGTACCCTTGAGCCTTTTCACGCTGTCCCGCGGCAACATAGACATCGCCCGCCAGCACCAGGGTCTTGGCCAAAACTTCTCTTCGTCTTTCGTGATGCCTTTGGTCCCGATCCGCGTCACGATATGCCGCCCTTAAATGCGGAAGGGTCTTATCGATCATGACAAGCTGCTCGGGAGAACCATCCTGCATATTAACGGCCATCGATCTATAAAGATGTCCAAGCTCATAGTCTAGCCGGGATGTTCTGGGAAAACTCAAATAAATATCTTCCGCCTCCCTGAACCTTCCCAGCATGTGCAGGGCAAAGGCCAGATCCAACTGCAAGTTGCGGCGGATATTTCCATCGAGTTCGGCCGTCCGTAAAACATTTGTCAGGATATTTTCCATCTCTTGAAAATTTTCCACGTCCGCGAGCGAGTTCGCCCGTTCCAAAACCAGATACGGATCATTTTTCGCGCTTTCATTCGCGGCCATGAACGAGGCCATGAATTCCAGAGCGTCCCGCGGACGCCCCTGCCTGCGAATGGCTGCGGCAAGGAGAGTGGCGGTCAAGTGATTGCCGGGTTCATGCCTCAAACCCTCCCTCAACTGCTCCTCCGCTTCGCTATAGCGCTCCCGTTTGACAAGCTCGCTCCCCATGGCGGAACGGAGCTTCGCCAGCTTCGACAACGTTTCGGGATACGGATATATCTCATATCTCCTTTCAAGGATCGCAATGATGATCGGCATGTTATCGAACGGCGGACGCCCCGCCCTCCCCCATAACCGCCGTGCGATATCATTGAGGTAATGTGAATAAAGCCTTTTTTCCTCTTTTACATATTCCACCCTCTGCAACGCGGACTCGTTGCCCGGATACAGCTCTTTCCATCTGCCGGCGACCTGCTCCGCCTCGACAAGGTTATGATTGATAGAATCCAGATACGCCAGAAACACCATCTGCTTTGCTTCGCGTTCAGGGCCTGTTACCAGATCATCCAGTGAATTAATGTTTTCTTCTGCTGCCCTTGAGAACGAACGCGCCTGATCCGCAAGGACCTGCGAAAGTGTGTTGAGCACAGTTGGGTTATCAGGCTCCAGGCTATAGGCCCAGCGCCCCGCGAACAACGCGGAGGTCATACGACTTTTTTTGGCATAGTCCCCTGACCATCTTAGCACGGTTTCCAGCGTCGGGGGATTATGAGCAGCATCCGGAGGTGTAGTCTTCTTTAACTCCAGCCCCACTGCCGGGACGAACGGGACCTTATGTGAAAAACAGCGCAACTGTTTCATGAAAAGCTGAAAGAGGTCCAACGAAACGCTAAAACGTTCCGATGACGATATTATTACGACCACCCTGTTATTTTTGCGGTCATATCTAAGCCCAAAGCCGTCGCGCGGAACCGCCGTCACCATAACATCTGTATCCTTCGCCGCCTGCGCACCTTGCAGGAACCTGTCAAATATGGCGGCGGCCCTGCCTTCGTCACCGGCGATTCCGCCGCTAACGAGCCCCGCCTCCGGCGCCCTCCCCTTGGCGACCCATTTATCTCCAACCTGACCGATTCGCTCATCTGCACCGCCCAAGACGCGCTCCGGCAAAGCGCCTCTGGCCTCCGCCTCGCTCGGCCGCGGTTCATATCCGTTGCGTGGCGCCAATGCTGCAGCCTCGGCGGAATATCTTTGGGCATCTTCTTCCCGCCCTGCGGCACGGCATTCCTCTTCGGCGAACGTTAAGACATTGGCCAAGGCTTTTTCCCTCTTGGAGAAATATGGGTCTGTTCGCGAGATGTTGGAATGGGCATATCTAAAATGCCCCAAGGCTTTTTCGATCATGACGAGCCGTTGCGGATCGCCTTTGGGGCTATCTCCGACACTTGCCCTGTAAAGATGGCCCAATTTAAATGCTATGTTGGGCGAATATGGAAATCCTAAATAGATGGTCTCGGCTTCATCGTATTTTCTCAGCCCCTGCTTGGCATAAGCCAGTTGCCTCAACGCACTGTAATGGAGGTTTTTATCCCCGGTGCCGTCTTGCAATAATCCTGTCAAGATATCCTCCGCCTCTGTAAAGTGATCGAGTTCTAAATGTTCTCTCGCCAATTCTAATTTAAACTTGGGATCGAGCTGCGCCTCTTTATGGCCGGCGATAAATGAACGCGTGATATCCAACGCCTCTTGCGGCCGTCCTTGCCGGCGCACGGTCATGGCAAGAGATGTAACAACCATCATATTGTCCGGATCATATTTCAGGGCCTTTCTCAAATATCGCTCCGCCTCACTATAGCGATTACGCTCTTCAAATTGCAGCCCATAAGCAGTGTAAAGATTCCTCAGCGTCGCTCCAGTAGAGGGATGGGTATCTATCTCGCGAATTTTTTCAAGAATGGATATGATCAAGGGCATATTTTCAAACGACGGCACCCTCTCATCTCCCCACAGCCACTTTACGACCCTTCTGTAGTGGAAAGATATATCCCCTAATCTTTTTAGGACAAACTTATTCCCATGGTCCAGCTTCTGCCATCTGGCAAGAAGCTGTCCGACCTCGGCAAGATTTTGAAGGATCGCGTCGGCGCCCGCTGGGCTGTCGAAACTCCGCGCCTCTATCAAAAGAGCGTATGAAAGACCTTTCAGCACGTCCAGTGAATCAGGCCTCAAGGCATAGGCCCATCGTGCCGCAAAGACAGCCGCTGTTGGATGATAACGAGCGGCGTATTCCTCTGATCTTCTCAGGAGCATCTCTACAGTCGGGGGATTTGCAGCCGGCGGGCCGTCACCAAGTTCCACCGTCACGGCCGGACGGAACGGTTTTTCGCGTGAAAAACGGCCGAAACTTTTCATGAAGCGCCTGAACATACCCAACGCGGTATCAAAATATATTGACGGCGATAGTTTTACGATTATTTTGTCATTTTTCAGGTCGTATCTTAGTTCAAGACCATCGTGTAGAGTTGTCGTCACCGTGGCATCCGCATCCTTCGCCGCCTGCGCCTCTTGCAGGAACCTGTCGAATATGGCAACAACACTCCCCTCATCACCCGCAGCACCGGCAACTTTTGCATCCGGCGCGCCGACGCCATCCCCTGCGCCGTCTATTCCGAACGGCCTTTTTCCTTTTGTGCGTCCTTCTTCGGAAGCTGCTATGTACGCTCTTACCCCACCAAACAGGCCCGCCCCATCCGGCCCGGGCATGAGTTCCGGTGGCGGCCCATTGTACCTGCGCGGGCCCCTGTCGTTCCAGCGAAGGCGACTGCCCCCCAAAGCGGTCGTGGCAAGGGGATGGCGTTCAGTCTCCGGCTCACCATCTACTGTATTCTTTCCGATGACGGAATATACCCTGCCGTCAATCGTCTTTTTTTCTATTGTGTATTCGTTGTATCGTCCTTTGGCGCTCTTTCGCAACAGGTTCAAACCCTCTAGCATCCTCTTTAACTCGCCCATGTCCCACTTGGCATTTGCGCCGCCGTTCGAAACCGTGGCAAACGACTGCGTAGAGATAGCTGCGGCAGATAAACTCTTCTTTGCCTCCACCGGCTGATTCAATCCATTTACTATCTTACCCAACATCCTATGTTGTTCGTCCGGCGGCCTTTGGCTGACAACCTCAAGATAATCTTCTATATTGCCGCCGGCATTCCTAAAGGCCTTTCTCTGGCCGGATATCAGCCCATTGATATCGGCCGGGCTCAAGTTTTTCTTGTCTCCGCGATGCCCATAGAATTTATCCATTAACGGCCTGATCACGCGCAACCATTTTACAAGCACTCTTATCTGCGCCGCTTCTTTACCCGAAACGACCCTCCCTTTAACCATAATTGCAGGGCTTGCTCTGCCTGGTTCGTAGCGCAGGCCTTCAGGCCTGCTAGTTGTAGTTGCCCGATTTATCGGGCTAGTATTTTGCCCCATAAATGGGGCAACTACAATGGCAGGACTAAAGTCCTGCGCTACGGATACCGGCAATTTAATGCTCAACAACTTGCGAACAAGTGCATTCGCCAATATCTTTTGGAGGTCCTTCCTTAAAGAAAGGGTTTCACCGGCAGGCAATTTCTTCAATAAAAACTCCAGCCGCAAAACGAACCTGTCACGCCGAGCCTCGCTTGATCCTTTCGCTAGAATATCGAGTTTATCGGTGGTGATGGGTTTCCTAAGCAATGGCACTTTCACACGGCCTTCTGTTTCAAAAAGAGCCTCGAGCATCTTAAGTCCAGCCATGTCTGGGACCTTCGCCGTTTTCTGCACGACCTCGCTTGAGCCCTTGCTAATGGCATCTATCTCCCCCTCTTCCATGTAGGACCACGCCAGGTCCAGCGCGCGCCCAATATCATTTACTTTCAACCTCCCACCCTTGTTCAGCTCATCGGATGTCCCAAGCAGCCGCGATAAGAGCTCCACCGACTGCAACGCATCTTCTCCACCGCCAAAGTCGGAATCGAAAAGCTTCATTACGGCGTTCTTTTTCTTGGCCCACTGTTCGTCAAATGCGGGGAGGCGGGCATCTCGTATGCTTCTAAATAGAGCCCTGTGCCTTGCGGGCTCGCGCTCCGCCCGGCCTGCGCTGCCGCCGCCCTTAACATCTCCGCCTCTCACTCCGAAGGTCCGCCCTGCCAGCGAACGGGCGCCTTGAAATCTGGCAAGAGAACCCCATATCCCCCCTCCATCCGGCCCGGGCATGAGTTCCGGTGGCGGCCCTTCGTGCCGCTTGGGGGCGGTTGGCGGCTTTGCAGGTGGCCCTGCCGACGCCGGGCTTGCATCCTCTTCTACTTTAATTATCCTCTCTTTTGGCATCGCTACCAAAGAATATCCTTTAAGGGCTTTTTCAAAACTGCCGGCTACAGCTCCTGGCAAAAGTTGATCCACATCTGCCTCTCTTACAAACCGCCTCACGTGTCCTCCCCGCTCGCCTTTGCCACGAACGATAACATTGCCGACATCTCCTCTTCTCTGCCAAAAGCTCCTATCTACTCCCCCATATTGCCCCCCACTTAATACCTCTTCAATTGCACGCAGACTAAAATATCTTTCGCCATCTACTGCAACAAATTTTAATGTCCCCTTTGGGTCCTCAACAGTTATTTCTAAGCCCTTTGCATTTAACCTGTTATTGGAAATAGCTGTTCGCTCCCGCGCCGGCCCCGTTGGCGGGCGGCCTTCAGGCCTATCAACAAACGTCGCTAGGTTGCCGAACCTTCGTCCTAATTTCTCCAATGCCCTCGCCTGTACTTGCCTTACCCTTTCCGGTGTTACATTGAGGACTTGTCCAACTTCTTCTAGTGTATGATCGCTTTTCTCACCTATACCAAACCTCATCCTTAACACCTTTTCTTGGTTGGGCGTCAATTTTGCTAATTCTTTTTCAGTCTGTTCATGAAGACCTTGAGCTACCGCATTCTCCTCCGGCCCCGGCGTTTTCCTGTCCTCAACAAAATCTCCCAACTGGGAATCTTCCTCCTCGCCAATAGGCGTCTCCCAAGATATGGGTTCTTTTACAAGAGCTCTTACTTCTCTTACCTTATCAACAGGCATTTCCGTTTTTTCAGCCAGTTCCTCATCTGTCGGTTTCCTTCCTAATTTCTCCTCAAGATAGCTTGCCGCCCTTGCAAGCCTGTTTATTGTGTCAATCCTATGCACAGGGATCCGGATCGTCCGCGCCTTGTCTTTGATCGCCCGTGTTATTGCCTGCCTTATCCACCACGTTGCATGGGTCGAGAATTTATTTCCCCTTAGATGGTCAAACTTGTCGACCGCCTTCATTAAACCGATATTCCCCTCCTGGATCAGATCCAGGAACCGCAGGCCGCGATTGGTATATTTTTTCGCAATAGAGATTACCAACTGCAAGTTGGCCGTGATCAACTCTCCTCTTGCCTTATCCCCATCCCACCCACCACTAGCCATCCGCTTTGCTATTTCTACCTCCCCTTCTCGAGTCAATAATAGCGCACTACCCATCTCTCTAAAATATGTCCATTCGGAATCTTCTCCGGTGTCTCCTCCTGTACTCATTTTTACGACATCATCCGGCGGCCTTTTCCTTCCGCCCCTCACTCCAAATGCCCTTTTGAAGAAATTGGCGTCGTGAAATCTGGCAAGAGAACCCCATATCCCCCCTCCATCCGGCTCTGGACTGCGTTCGGGAGACGGCCCTTCGTGCCTGCGCGGAGCCTTGTCATTCCCGCGAACGCTGTCATTCCCGCGAACGCTGTCATCCCCACGAAAGTGCCTGCCCGCCGAAGCCGTAGTGGCGGGGGGATCTCCTGCGCCCACTGGATCCCCGTTTTCACGGGGATGACCCATTGCCACTATATCCCCGCTCTTGCGTGGATGATCGGCACGAGGGTGTACGGTGGATGCCGGAACCGTTCCCTCTATTATAACGGCTATATTATCTGGTATCTGCTCTAAGGCATACCCTCCAATGACATCTTTAAAGCTGGTCGTTACATCTTTTGGCCGAAGCTTATCCACATCTGCCTCACTTATAAACCACCCGCTGCGACGCTCGCCGCCAAAATAGATATGAACACCACTGACCTCCCCCTCCCTCTTGCTATCGGAACTAAATACTCTTTCAATCGTAGCTACATCAAAATACCTTTTGCCATCCAACGCAACGAATTCCAATGTCCCTTTTGGCTCTTCAACAGTTCTTTCCAAACACCTCGCATCTAACCTGTCATCGGAAATGGCTGTTCGCCCCAATACCAGTCCCATTCGCAGGCGGACATCAGACCCATTAAACCTATCAACAAACTCCGCCAGCTTTTTGTTTCTCTTTGGATGCCTTAACTTTTTTAATGCCTTCGCCTCTATCTGTCTTATCCTCTCCCGGGTCACCGCAAAATCCTGCCCCACCTCTTCCAATGTATGATCTTTTTTTACACCTATGCCAAACCTCATCCTTAATACCTTTTCTTCCCTGGATGTTAATGTTGCCAATACTTTATTAGTGCGATCACGAAGGTCACTATCTACCACAACGGCCTCCGGGCTTTGTGCTTTCTTGTCCTCGACAAAATCTTCCAGGTGGGAATCTTCCCCCTCGCCGACGGGCGTCTGCAAAGATATTGGCTCCTTTGCAACCCTTTGAACCTTTTTTAAATAGTCAACAGACCATTCCAATTTCGCAGCTACTTCTTCCGGGCTCGGTTCCCTTCCTAATTGCTGCACAAGATACCTTGTTGCCCTGAAAAGCCTGTTTATTGTGTCCATCATGTGGACAGGGATACGGATCGTCCTTGCCTGGTCTGCGATCGCCCGTGTTATTGACTGCCTTATCCACCACGTTGCATAGGTCGAGAATTTATAACCCTTCCGGTACTCAAATTTATCAACCGCCCTCATTAGACCAAGATTTCCCTCCTGGATCAGATCCAGGAACTGCAGGCCGCGACGGGTATAACTTTTTGCAATAGAGACAACGAGCCTCAAATTGGCCTCTGTCATCTTTTTTCTCGCCCCCTCCATGGCCCGTTTATAGTGTATTATTTCCAAATATGTTTTTTCGGCCTCCTTTGGAGAAAGGCCGAATTTTCTTTCGTGATTTTCTATTTTTACACGGAGGTCGCTGTATCTTTCATCGCCTTTTGAAGGCCTGGTCCCTGCCTTCTTATGAAACTCCAGCTCCCTTCTTTTCTGTCTTATTTCGCGCACATACTCTGCCAGAGTTTTTAATGCCCTGCCTTCAATGCCCTCACGGCCCGCCTGCGGGATATTTCTTAAGATCGAAATAATATCCTCTCCGCCCTTATATATTTCGGCGAACCATTCATGAAATTTTATACCGTCCTCGGGATCTGAAAAGAAAGAGCCGACTTTTATCTTCCCCTGATCAATTTCTTTTTCTATCCCTTTCAGCTCGTCAACAACCGGCTTTAATTTATATATCCTCCTTGCATATTCCGACCACGCCTTCTCCCCCTGCTTGGCAATCTCTACCTCCCCTTCTCGAGTTAACAAGCCTATTCCACCGATCTTTCTAAGATACATCCTTACGGGGTCTTTTCCGATGACAATATCTAACGGCGATCCAACTTCAGGATTAGAGGGGGCGACGTCGGGCAAGGCTCCATCACCTTCGTCCTTTTCACCCCCGACCGCGCCAACCGCAACTGCCATTCCGGCAACGATCGCCGCTGGTAGTTGCAGAGCTTGCTCTGCCCCCTTCGGAGGAAATGCCGTGGCAATAAATGGGGCCAGCGCAAACGGGTTTTCCATCGCTTCTCTCTTCAATTCTTCGATAAGGCTTGCGGGCACTGCCCTGACGATCATGGCGAACGGATCCAAAAGGCGTTCCAGAAATGCCGTGGCAGGAGATTCGGCAAGCCTTTCACCGCCATACCAGTCGTAGCGCAGGACTTCAGTCCTGCCAATTGAACTGGCAGGGCTAAAGCCCTGCGCTACATTATCTGGCTGCGATGAAAGATCTGCAAAACTATTCTCCCCGCCCGAAATGATGGCCTCTTCAGCCGCCTCTTCACCCACCACCGTATTCATGGGATCGGTGAAGGCGGATGTCCCGTCCGCCGGCATTCCCAGCGCCCTGAAGAGCGCAGATGTTGATGTGAATACAGGTATGCCCATTACGGTTCACTCCTTGGCCCGACAGGTGCCGCTAACGACCACGGAGGCGGCGCCTTCTCCGGCCTGCCACCCATCATCTTTTTTCCAACGACATAATATCTCTTGCCGTCAACTTCTGCCCATTTTATTGTATATTCGTTGTATCGATAACGGGGATCTTGCCGCAACAGGTTCAACCCCTCAAACGCCCTTCTTAATTCGCCCCTGTTCCATTCAACATTAGCACTGCCGTTCGAAGCCGCAGAAAATGGTCGCTTAAATACCGCTGCGGCAGAGATGCCGGCAACTGCCTCCGCCGGCCGGGCCAATTCATTGACTATTTTGCCCAACATCCTGTGTTGCTCATCCGAAGGCCTTCGGCGAACGGCATCAAGATAATCTTCTATACATTCTTTTGTCTTCCTGAACGCCTTTTTATTGTTGGATATCAGCCCGTTGATATCGTCTTTGCTCAACCTTGGCTTATTTCCCCGAAGCTTATAGAATTTATCCATCAACGGCCTTATCTCCCGCAGCCATTTTACAAGCTGCCTTATCTGCACCGCCTCGTCTTCGGAAACAGCCCTTCCTTTACGTGTAGTTGCAGAGCTTGCTCTGCCCAACTTTGGAGTAGCACCCTTTAGGGTGCGCGCATCTGGCGCAGCCTTAAGGCTGCTACTCCCATTTTCCGGCAACTCGACGCTCAATAATTTGCGAACCAGCGCATTCGCCAAAATCTTCAAGATCTCGGCGGGCAATTGCTCCCGTAAGAATCTCAACCGCAAAACAAGCCTGTCGCGCAGGGCCTCGCTTAAATTTATCGCCGTGATATCGGCATCCCTTGGGTCAGCGGCCCTTTCAAGCGAAGGCAATTCTACAAGAGCCTCAATTTCATAGAGTTTCTTGAGCGCCTCAAATCCCGCCGCATCCGGTGACCCCGCCGTCTTTGCAACCGCCCTGCCTGCGCTCTTGACGATGGCGTCTCTCTCTTCTTCCTCAAGATAGAACCACGCCATATCCAGCGCGCGCCCGATATCATCTGCGTTCAGATGTTCATCCGTCTTCAATTCATCGGGCGAGCCGAGCAGGCGCGATAAAAGTTCCGCCGCCTGCAGTTCCTCGGTTTCACCGCCAAAGTCGGAATCGAAAAGCTTCATTACGGCGTTCTTTTTCTTGGCCCACTGTTCGTCAAATGCGGGGAGGCGGACTTCGCGTATGCTTCTAAATAGAGCCCTGTGCCTTGCGGGCTCGCACGCCACCCGGCCTGCACTGCCGCCGCCCTTAACATCTCCGCCTCTCACTCCGAAGGTCCGCCCTGCCAGCGAACGGGCGCCTTGAAATCCGGCAAGAGCGCCCCATATCCCCCCTGCATCCGGCCCTGGGCCTATAAGCAGCTGGTCACGCAACGGCTCCTCGTGCCTGCGCGGGGCGGTCGGCGCGGATGTTACATGTCCGCCACCCGGCACACTTACGATCCCCCCAGTTGCTCCAAAAAGAACCGGAGCAGATGGCGGGGGCGCGGGCGGCACGTAGTACGGCTTTAAATAAGGAATCGAGTCTGCGGGGATTTTAAATGTCCCACCCTTGTCGTCTTGTATATCAATGCCTTCAATTGTTCCGTCTTCATTAATCTTAACAGTTAACTTTATGGTTTGTCCGCCGTAAACTTTGACCTCTGCTGTTGTGGTCCCATCATACATGGCTCTTGAAATCAGCGATAATACCTCTTCTAAGGGAATGAGAGACCTCTCTCCTGTCGGAACGGTTATCATTATGCAGCGTTTTTCAATATTCTGGCCGTCTTCGAATAGAGCAACACGGACCAACAAAGTATTCTCATCATTCAGTTTGGTATATGTAATCAATCTTTTGTCACCTTCACCGTCGGCCGAATATATGTATCGATGTTCTCCTATGGACATCTCCTTCCTATCATTCCACGATGGAAGGACTGTTGCCCCCCTTGGATGAGTGTGAGCTAATACTCGACCTATTTGCAGAACCGCGATATTATCTCCGTGAACAACGACATATTTAGGCTGGCCATCTATTGTGATGACACCCACAGCTATCTCATCTCTTGCATTTGACTGGTGGTATTCTTCATACATCCTCTTCACTGCTTCACGGGGGTCGTCAAAAACACGATCCTTTGGAAACGCGTAACTCTTCTGCCCAAAATAACTGGCATCTTCAAACTCAACCCCTATGACATCTTCCGTTTCATACGCCAATCTTCCCGTCCATCGCGGATCGGATACCCCCGACCTTCTATTTAATACCTCTCTTTGCACTATTTCTACAATCTCATCTCTTACCTCTGTTTTGGGTCTGAGTTCTTTTTCCGGGCCGCCTCTCACTCCGAATGTCCGCCCTGCCAACGAACGGGCACCTTGAAATCCGGCAAGAGCACCCCAAATGTTTTCCCCATCCGGCTCGGGCATGAGGCCATCAGACGGCGGCCCTTCGTGCCTGCGCGGTGCGGTCGGCGCCGATGACCGCGCGGCCCTGTTTTTCACCGGACTAACTCCTATTCCGCCCAGCTTGAACACGATCATGCGCGGCCCGTCATATCTGAAACCCCCGCTCAAAACCCCCTCTTCCAAAAGCATGGGCGTATCCAGGTCCAACCATGTGCCGGCATCGCCGGCGGCAAGCGCAAAGTGAGCGGCCGCGCTCATGCCAAGCCTTGTCTCAACCATCCCCCCGATCATCAGGCCAAGACCGCGCTCCTTTGCCAGCGCCGCAATGCGAAGGGCCGGCAATATTCCGCCGTGCTTCATCAACTTAAGGTTTATCCCGTCCGCCGCATCGGCATCGATCACCCGACGGGCATCTTCTATCGTCTGGACAGACTCATCGGCAAAGACCCGTGTCCCAAATTCGTTCGCCGCAGACCTGACCTGTCGCATCCCGGCAATATCACCGCGTTTGACCGGCTGTTCAAAAATAACAGGAACGAGCCCTTTTTCATTCAATCTGTGAAGCAGTTCGATCGCCAGTTCCGGGGTATAACCCTCATTTGCATCTATGAGGAGTTCCAGCACATCCTCCCTGCCGGCCGCTTTAAATGCCCCTCTGACGGCCTCAACCCTTGCCACGGCCGCATCTACGCCGTCCCCTACCTTGACCTTTATCCTGTAAAATCCCTCCTTCTCATATTTTGCCGCCAATTCACCTGCCTCTTCCGCATTGACCATGGGGATCGTGATATCCGTGATAAGCTCGCCCGTTGCGGCCACCGGATTAATGAAAGAGGCTAATGTCCTTTGTTCTCTGCTGGAAATAGCGTCAAGAACGGCCATTTCAATGGCGGCCCGTGCTGCCGGAAATTTCATCTTCTCCGCCATTAAACGCTCAAGTTCGCCCAGGCTAAGATGCCGACCTGTTATCCCCGCCACACTGATATCCGCCATGAGAAGGTCCTGTGCAGCCGCCTCTCCATAACCGACCGTTGCCCTGGACTCATCTCTGCGCCTCACCTTAACGACCGCCAGAACGTTCTCTGTCCCTTGGACCTTGCCGGCATCGGAGGCGATGGGGAACGGCGCTTTAAGCCTTGCGTTAAGTTTTCTTACCTCAACGGATTCGATATAAACCTGTTCCCTCTCAAGCCGGCTCACCATCCCTTGCAACTCAACGTGAGTTGGGGATGCCCATTTGACCGGCCCGCTCTTTGTCGAAAAACGCCTGTCAACCATTAGCCTGCCGCTGCCGGGGACCGTTTTTATCATGCGTCCGAACGGATAGAGCGGAGTTTCGGGTTCGGCGTTCGCTATCTGCCGATATAATTCCTGTGCATCAACAACTCTGCCGTTAATTTTATACCACAAGACGGCTCGCGCTATATCGCCCTTGAACTCCCCGATCTTTACGGCCAGTTCTGCAGCGTCAGGCATGACCGTCTTTATCGCGCTTATACCCAGCGCATCTGCAAACCCGATCAACGGCGACTCCGGCCTCCAGATCCTTGCGGACCTAACGCGGGCTAAAACCCACTCAAGCGTTATGTGAGGATTTTTCTTTTTAAGCGCCAGGACGACCGAATCCATATCTATGGTCTTATCCTGCCTTTGAAACCTCCGCAAAAGTTCGGCCACGACTTCATCTTTTATCCAAGGCTGGCCCCCGGTGTGAGCTCTTTCAGGAAGATCACGGGGATGACGGGCAGTTGCCGGCCTTGCACCCTCTTCTATTGAAATTATTTTTCTTGTTGGGACCGCCGCTAAAGAATAGCCTTTAAGGGCATCTTCAAAACTGTCGGTTACACCTCCTGGCCGAAGGCTATCCACATCTGCCTCTCTTACAAACCGCCTTGCTAGTCCTCCTCGCTCGCCGGTGCCACGAACGAGAATATTGCCGACTTCTTTTCTTTTGCGAAAAAAGTTATTCTTTACTGTCGCACGATCGATGTTTAATACCTCTTCAATCGCACGCATGCTAAAATACCTTTCTTTATCCAGCGCTACGAACTCCAGCGCATCTATCGGGTCTTCAGCGGTTCTTTCCAAGCCACTTGCATCCAATCTGTCATGGGAAACGGATGTCTGCTCCCGTGCCGGCGCGAGGAGTCCGGAGCCATCCGGCCTGTCGACGAACTCCGCCAGCATTCTGCTTCTATTTGGATGCCTTAATTTTTTTAACGCCTTCGCCTCTATCTGCCTTATCCTCTCCCGCGTCACTCCAAAAATATCCCCCACCTCTTTCAATGTCCGCTCGCGCTCACCCATGCCGAACCTCATCCTTAGCACCGCTTCTTCTCTGGGTGTTAACGTTGCTAATACTTCTTCGGCCCTGTCATGAAGGGCGTCGGCTATCGCAACGCCGTCGGACTCCGGCGCGCCCTTGTCCTCTATAAAATCTTCCAGGTGGGAATCTTCATCTTCGCCGATAGGCATGCTTAAAGATATCGGCTCCCTTGCGACCTTTAGAGTCTTTCTTAACTTGTCAATGGGCCATTCCATTTTTGCGGCTATCTCTTCCGGTTTGGGCTCCCTTCCTAATTCTCGCACAAGATACCTTGATACCCTGAAGATCATGTTTATCGTGTCGATCATGTGGACCGGTATCCTTATCGTTCTG
>ORJL010175027.1_pt1 | contig 18208 bp, 15 predicted proteins | sample 1779941 | NCBI WGS metagenome assembly ORJL01 (sample SAMEA104232317, study PRJEB22302) | groundwater metagenome | biome: forest; feature: aquifer; material: groundwater | place: USA | collected 2011-08-07 | depth 5.8 m | reverse complement strand
CCTCTGCTAGAATGTGGTCGAGAACGCCCGTGACCTTTGATCCAAGAGATTCGAAAACTGACTTCCCCGGCCTCAAGCCTTTCTTCTACGAGCCTTCCTTAGAAGCTCCGCCGGGGGCTTTTTTAATGCGTCGAGCTAGATGGGTCTTCCAGGGTGGGCCTTAGTATTTTCGCGCTGCGTTGAGTGTAAAGACCGACTCGGTTTTGAAAACCGAGTCGGTCTTGCTCCCCGCAACGTTGCCGGCAGCTTCCGCGAAATCTTGACGGCCACCCGGTCTTCCAAGCGTGATTGTCTGCCACTTGATGCATATGTTATAATCGGAATATATCGCAACTTTCCTAAACCTCAGGAGGTCATAAGTTGTCCAGGCTAATCGCCACATCGGCCATCAAGGGCGCCCACAGTATCGTCTCGGAAGCTGAGAGCATGCTGACCAAGACTCTCGCCGAAAAGGGTCCGGACACACCGGTAGCCTTCACCAACACCGCCTACTTCCTTCCAGTCATCTACGGGTATACCGCCCACAAAGTAGAGAAGCTGGGAGACCTCTTGACCCCGATGGAGCATGCCAAGAGCCTGCTGCCTCCGGTCCCGAGTGACCGGCTCTGGCTACCTTACCTGGGCTGGGCGCTGGATGCCGGGGTAGCCACACTCTTCGCCGAAGAGATCATCGAGGGCCTGCGCTTCGTGAACGGTCAGCAGCCAGAGCGCAAGAACGGTTACACGTTTAACGGGCCCATCGATGACATTCAGCTCCGGGCCTGGGGTATCCAACTGGTTGACGGGCGGATGCCTGGCTTCGCCGCCATCGTGGGGCGCGCCAAAAGCAACGAGGTAGCGGTCCAGATCGTCCGGGAGCTTCAACAGCGTAACATCCTGGTCTTCCTCTCCGGCAACGTGAACGGCCGGGGCATCGTGGACCAGCTCTTGGAGGAAGGGGTCCAACTGGGATACGACACCTACACCGTCCCCTTCGGCTCCGACACCATTTCCGCCATCTACGCCCTGGGCTTCGCCACCCGATCAGCTATGACCTTCGGGGGCATGAAGGCCGGCCAGGCCAGGGACGTGCTCCTCTACAACAAGAACCGGGTCCATGCCTTCGTCTTGGCGTTGGGTGAAGTCGACGAGCTAAAGTATGCCACCGCGGCGGGGGCCATCACCTATGGCTTCCCGGCCATCGCTGATACTCTCATCCCCCATATCCTGCCTACCGGCATTACCAAGTACGAGCACGTGGTCAGCATGCCTTTCGACGAGATCCCGGGGTCCAACGACATCGAGCGGGCCGAGCGCATGATACAGCGGTGCATCGAAGTGCGGGGCCTCAAGATCAAGATCGCCAAGATTCCCATCCCGGTAGCTTACGGCGCCGGCTTCGAGGGCGAGCGCGTCCGCAAGGGCGAGTTCCACATCGAGTTCGGAGGCAAGGGCGGCACCTGCTTCGAGTACCTGCGCATGCGGGACATGGACGAGGTGCAGGACGGAAAGATTATGGTGGATGGCCCGGAGCTGGATGCCTTCCCTGACGATTCCAACGTTCCCCTGGCTATGTTGGTGGAAGTGGCCGGACGCAAGATGCAGAAGGACTTCGAGCCCGTCCTGGAGCGGCAGATCCACTACTTCGTGAACGGCGCCGAGGGCGTGCAGCACATCGGCCAGCGGGACATCGCCTGGATCCGCATTAGCAAGAACGACGTGAAGAAGGGCTTCAAGATCAAGCACCTTGGAGATATCCTTCATGCCCGCCTGCACGGCGACTTCGGAGCGATTCTGGACAAGGTACAGGTTACCTTGGTTACCGACCAAGCCAAGGTCAAGGAGTTGCTCAAAGAAGCCCGCGCTGCCTATAACGAGCGCAACGAGCGGGCCGCCAGCCTGACCGACGACTCTGTGGACACCTACTATAGCTGCACGCTGTGCCAGTCTTACGCTCCCACCCACGTGTGCGTGGTTAACCCGGAGCGGGTCGGGCTATGTGGCGCATACAACTGGCTGGACTGCAAAGCCTCCTACGAGATCAACCCGACCGGCCCGAACCAGCCGATTGCTAAGGGATCTCTGGTTGACCTGGTCAAGGGCGAATGGGAGGGTCCCAACAGATTCGTCTTCGAGAACTCCCAGCGGAGTGTGGAGCGTTTTACTCTCTACTCCATCATGGACGCGCCCATGACCTCTTGCGGGTGCTTCGAATGCATCATGATGGTTATTCCGGAGGCCAACGGAGTGATGGTGCTCTCCCGGGATGATCCCAGCATGTCACCGGCGGGCATGACCTTCTCGAGTATGGCCGGCATGGCAGGCGGAGGTCTACAGACGCCGGGCATTATGGGCCATGGCAAGTACTACCTGACCAGTAAGAAGTTCATTTCCGCCGAGGGAGGCTTCAAACGGGTCGTCTGGATGTCCAGCAACTTGAAGGAGTCCATGGCGGAGGAGCTCCAAGCCATCTGTGAGCGGGAAGGGGTGCCCGACCTCATGGACAAGATATGCGATGAAACGATCGCTACCACCGTGGAAGAGCTGATGGCCTTCCTTGAGGAAAAAGGCCATCCAGCCTTGTCAATGGATCCAATCTTGTGATAAGTTTGACACGGAGAATATGGAACAAGGGTCGAAAACGGCCCTTGTTCCATGTTAACGTGACGCTGATCGAGGGTAGGGGCGGGGTTCAAACCCGCCCCTACAACCGTGCCGATCTAAGATGCGGCTCGCACGTACATTGCATTAACTCACAGGCCTGGTCGCCTGGAAAGGAGTTTTGTTTATGCCCGTAGAGATACCTACAGAAAAGTGGACGGGTAAGGTCAGGGAGGTTACCCTGGGAGGAGGCGGCCGCAAGACGGTCACCGTAGGAGGAGAGACGGCTCTTCCCTTCCTCCACTTCGAGGGATCTATCCCGAACCGTCCAGTAGTAGCGGTCCAGATACAGGACTGCCGCCCTGACGGCTGGTCGCAGCCCCTCCTCGACGCCTGGGGAGAGGTGATCAACGACCCTGCCGCCTGGGCGAAGAAAGCTGTGGAGATAGGGGCGGATATCGTCTTCTGCACGCTGGCGAGTGCCCACCCTGAGAACCAGAACACTGGGGCGGCCGAGGCAACGGCGACAGCCAAGAAGCTTCTGGATGCCGTAGATGTCCCCCTGATCTTTTACGGCCCTGAAGTCGCAGAGAAGGACAACGAGGTCCTGGTAGCCGTGTCAGATGCGACCAGCGGCCTGGGCTTGGCCCTGGGAGTCTGCGAGGACAAGAACCACCGGACCATTGTAGCATCCTGCCTGGCCAATGGGCACGTGGCCGTTGCCAGGGCCCCCATCGAAATCAACATGCAGAAGCAACTCAACATTCTCATGTGCGACATGGGCATTCAGCCCGACCACATCCTCATGGACCCCACCACCGGCGCATTGGGCTACGGGCTGGAGTACACCTACTCGGTCATGGAACGCCTTCGCCTCGCGGCTTTGGGAGGAGACAGCATGACCTCCATGCCCATGATTTGCACCGTTGGACACGAGGCCTGGCGGCAGAAGGAGGCCAAAGCCTCTGACGGCGTCCCCGAGGCTTGGGGAGGTCTGGAGGAGCGCGGCATTCTCTGGGAGGAACTTACGGCCAGCACCTTGCTTTCCGGTGGCGCTGATATAGTGGTGCTCCGGCACCCCAAGACGGTGGAACTAGTCAAGGCTACTATCAACAAACTGATGGGCTCCTAGCCCCAAAAGGAGACGTCCCGTGGCACTAACCGGTCTGGAAATCTACAAGCTTCTACCCAAGACTAACTGCAAAAAGTGCGGCTTCCCCACCTGTCTGGCATTTGCCATGAAGCTCTCTCAGAAGGGAATTGAGCTCTCCGCCTGTCCAGATGTCAGCGAGCAGGCCAAGGCAGCCCTGGAGGCCGCTTCCCAGCCCCCGGTCCGCCTGATCACGGTGGGTACCGGCGAGAAGGCCTTCTCCGTAGGCAACGAGGTAGTCCTCTTCCGTCACGAGAAGACCTTTTTCAATCAGCCGGGCCTCATGATCACTGTAAAGGATACCGATTCCCCAGAAGCCACCGACAAGCTCATAGGCGAAGCGGCCTCTTACAGAGTAGAGCGCGTTGGCAGCAACCTGATGGTGAATGGATTCGCCATCAAGAACACCTCAGGAGACAAGGCCACCTTTGCCAACTGTGTCCAGGCGGTGGCGGCCAAGACGGACATGCCCCTGGCCCTCCTATCCACTGATCCGGGAGCCATAGAGGCCGCCCTGGCCAAGGCGGAAGGGCGCATTCCGTTGATATACGGCGCTAACAAAGAGAACGCCTCCCAGATGGCCGCGCTGGCCCTGAAGCACAAGTGTCCCCTGGCCGTGATCTCCAACGATGGACTGGACAGCCTGGTGGAGACCGTAGAGGTCGTTACCAAGGCCGGAGTACAGGATATTGTGCTGGACCCGGGCGCTCGGGGTTTCGCCGATTCGCTGGCGGCCCTGGTGCAGATCAGGCGCCTGGCGCTAAAGAAGAATTTCCGGCCTCTAGGCTATCCAGTCATCACTTTCCCCGGCGAAGGAACCTCTTCACCTCAGGAGGAGGCAGTACTTGCGGGCCAGCATGTTGCCAAGTATGCGGGCATCGTGGTCCTGGACCACTTCTCCCCCGAGACCATCTACCCGCTCCTGACCCTGCGCCAGAATATCTACACCGACCCGCAAAAGCCGATTCAGATGGCCGCCGGTATTTACACGGTTGGGGAGCCTAATGAGAACAGCCCTCTGTATACTACGACCAACTTCTCCCTCACCTACTTCTCGGTCATGGGAGAGGTGGAGGCCAGCGGCGTGCCTTCCTGGATCCTCATATGCGACTCGGAGGGTCTTTCGGTCCTCACGGCCTGGGCGGCCGGGAAGTTCGACTCGGAGAAGATCGCCAAGACCGTGAAGAGCAGTGGCATCGAGGAAAAGATAAAGCATCGCAAGATCATCATCCCTGGCTACGTGGCCGTCCTCATGGGCGAGCTTGAGGATGAGCTTTCCGGCTGGACCATCATGGTCGGGCCCAAGGACGCGGTGGATATATCAGGGTACATCAAGAAGGTCTGGAACTAGACTGACAGCGTAGCTCATGGCATCCTGTAAGGTCACTTTCCTGCCCTCGGAGGTCACCGTAGAGGTGCCTAGCGGCACACCTCTTCACGAGGCGGCCGCCAGGGCGGGAGTCGAGGTTGCCCTGCCTTGCGGCGCCCAGGGGCGCTGCGGCCGGTGTAAGGTCAAGGTAGAGGAAGGCCACGTCGCCCGTCGCGATAACGGGAGGCTGACCGAAGAACAGGTCCAAGAGGGCTGGGTCCTCTCATGTGTGGCCAAGGTAGAGGCAGACGCCGTGGTCACCGTCCCGCCCAGGCGCGTCAAGGAGAAAGCCATTGGCGAGACGGCGGCGGACAAGATCGCTCTCCCCTTGGCTTTCGAGTGGCCTTTGGACCCGTTTGTACGCAAGGTCACGGTCCGGATGGACCCTCCGACCCTGGAGAACAACAACTCCGACCTGGACCGCCTCCGGCTGGCCCTGGACGTACAGCATGGCATCCGGGATGTCACCGTAGGGCTTCCCGCCCTGCGCCGCCTGGCCCAGTCCCTGCGGGCCGGGGAGTGGCAGGTTACGGCAATTATTGATGTAGGCGCAGGCTTCACGCCTGCGGAGACCGGTGGCGCAGGCATGAAGCCTGTGCCTACGGGGAGCAGGCCGCGCCTGGTGGACCTGCGTCCGGAGAATGCCTCTCCTACCCTGTACGGGATCGCCGTTGATATCGGCACCACCACTGTGGTGGTCTACCTGGTCAACCTGGAGACCGGGAAGGTGCTGGACATCGTCACTGCCTTCAACCAGCAGGCCGACTACGGCGAGGATGTCATTTCTCGTATTGTCTATGCCCAAAAGGGCAGCGGCCTGGAGGACCTCCGGCGGGTCGTACTGAGGACCATGAACGAGCTTATCGGCGATCTGGAGAAACGCAACCACATCTCCCGCACCGATATCTTCGATATGGTAGCCTCCGGAAACACTACGATGCTCCACCTCTTCCTGGGCCTCTATCCTCGGTATATCCGGGAGGAGCCTTACATCCCGACGGCCATCCACTTCCCGGCTTCCACCGCCTACGATTTGGGGGTAGACATCCTTCCGGACGCCTCCGTCTACTGCCTACCGTGCGTAGCGGCTTACGTGGGTGGGGATATCACGGCCGGCATCCTTAGCTCCGGCGTATACAAGACGGAGAAGCTGTCGCTCTTCATGGACGTGGGCACCAACGGAGAGATAGTCTTGGGCAACCAGGACTGGGCCATGACCTGCGCCTGCAGCGCCGGTCCGGCTTTCGAAGGAGCCGGTGTCCAGTGCGGGATGCGAGCTACCACTGGGGCCATCGAGGACGTTCGCATCGACTCCCGGACCCTCGAGCCCACCGTTTCGGTCATCGAAGATGTCAAGCCTCTGGGTATCTGCGGATCGGGCATGATCGCCGCCCTGGCGGAGATGCTGGTCACCGGGATTGTCGACCGGGGGGGCCGGATCAACCTGGAGCACCCGGCCTGCAGCCCTGGCATTTGCCGCCTGCGGCAGGGCGAGCACGGAGATGAGTACGTGCTGGTCTGGGCCTCCGATTCCGGCACCGGCCAGGACATCGTCATTAACGAGGTCGACATCAACAACCTTATCCGCACCAAGGCCGCCATCTATGCTGGAATTGCCGTCATGTTAAGGAGCCTGGACATCGATCTGGAGTCGTTGGAGCAGGTCCTGATCGGCGGCGCCTTCGGCCAGCACATCAACATCGAAGAGGCCATTCAGATTGGGCTCTTGCCCGACCTGGCCTGGGAGCGGTTCAAGTTCCTGGGCAACACGTCGGCCCAGGGCGCATACCACGCTCTCCTGAGCCGGGAGGCCCGGGCCATGGCTGACGAGATTGCCCGGCGATTGTCCTACCTGGAGCTTATCGCCGATAACACGTTCATGGACGAGTTTACCTCGGCCCTCTTTCTACCCCATACCAACCTGGACGCCTTTCCAAGCGTTAAGACCCTACTCAACAGGGAAGGAGAATAATATGATTGTCATTGGTGAGTCTATCCACGTGCTCTCTGCCAAGGTGAAAGAAGCTATCGCTAGTAGGGATACCGCCTTCATACAGAGCCTGGCGAAAGAGCAGGTGGAGAAGGGGGCCCAGATACTGGACCTGAATATCGGCCCCCAAAAGAAGGAGGGCGTGGAGGTCATGTCCTGGATGGTCCAGGCCATTCAAGACGTGACGGACGTTCCCCTGAGCCTGGACTCGACCAACTCCGCGGCTATCGAGGCAGGCCTGCGCGTTTGCCGCAAGAAGGCCCTCATCAACAGCACCGATGCCACGTCGGAGCGGCTGGCGGCCATGATGCCCCTGGCGGCCGAGTACGGGGCCGGAATCGTGGCCCTCACCCTGGGGACCTCGGGCCTGCCCACCTCCGCCGATGCTCGCATCTCCCTGGCCGTTGACGCCATTATTCCGGCGGCCATAGAGAACGGCGTGCCCCTGGAGAACATATATTTTGACCCCCTGGTGCTGACCGTGAACGGTAACCAGGACCAGGCGCAACAGACGGTTGAGGCCGTGCGATTCTTCCGGCAAATGAGTGATCCCCCACCCCAGACAACCTGCGGCCTATCCAACATCTCCAACGGAGCTCCCAAGGAAATGCGTCCCCTGATAAATCGGGTCTTCCTGATAATGATGATGGGGGCGGGCCTGGACACCGCCATTATGGACCCTCTGGACACGGACATCATGGACGTCCTGCGTACGGTCCAGATGCGGGATACCTCCGCGTCTCTGGGCCGCCTTTACGTCGCTTTACACGACAATTACGCCGAAGGGGTGCCCTTTGATACCAGCCAGGGCGACCCGAGCGATCCGGCCCAGCTCGACGTCCTTAAGACTATCGACATGCTGGAGAACAAGTTCATTTACGCCCACTCTTACCTGAGGCTATAGAAGGAAACCGATCAATCCCGGAGCCCCCTGGCTCTTCGACAGGCCGGGGGGCTCTTTGCTTTTCGGAGACGAAGGCCCGGCCGGAAATGGTATACTGTTGTTTGTGTCCCAGTGTTGCTTCGCACCGTTTTCAGAGTGGCGCGGCGTCATCTCACCGGAAATGCGTTGGATTGGAATGACACCCGTCAAAAGATGCGGATGAGGACCCTGGCTACAACGCACTTCTTGCAGGCTGCGCTGCTGGGCGCGGCGCTGTCCCTCGCAGCCTGTCTGCCCGAGGCACCTGCGGCACCGCCACTCCGTGGGGCAACACCGGCGCCTGTGGCTCCAGCAACATCACCGGCCGCGCCCTCTTCCGGGGCCGCGTCCACGCCCACGGTTGTTTCTCCGCCTGCTGCCACCCCGCCGCTCGCGGCGACGCCCGCGGTTTCGGCGCCCGGCGCGACGACCGTCATCGTCTTCCACCCAACCGACGTCACGGGCCCGGAGATCGAGGGCTATTGCTGGGTGCGGTCGCTTACCGTGTGGCGGCCCGGCGCTTGGCGGTGCATGGCGGGTAACCAGATCAACGACCCGTGTTTCAGCAACACCGACGAGGATACTTCCGTTATCTGCGTCAGAGACCCGACGGGCGACGGGCGCGGCGTCAAGATGAATCTGACAAAGCCACTTCCGGCAAGAGAGCGCCTGCCGCAGGGCCAGCATGCCTGGGTCCTGGAGCTGGCGGATGGCGCCAAATGCGGCTTCCTTCAGGGAGCAACGGGGGGCATCGGCGGAAAGCGCCTCAACTATGACTGCTCCGGTGGCTGGTACGTTCTGGGCGATCCAGAGACGGGCCAGCTCTGGAGGGCGGAAAAGGTACGCCTGGCCGCCGGCCGCATGGAGGCCGAGGAATCGGTACAGGTGGAAATCAGGACGGTGTGGCTATGAACCGGAAGACCCGGCAGCGGGAAAAAGAGGCCGTAGCCAACCCCCAGGTTAGGCTGGCCTTGCAGCGGGCCACCCGGAGCTCCAGCCTGGGCCACGCGGCCGCCGTCGCTTCCATCGATTGGGAGGGCCTGCGGAAGGAGCTGCGCTCCATCAAAGAGGAGTCCATCGAAGGCCTGCCCGAGATGGTCCAGCAGTTTCGAAACGAGGCGGAAAAGGCTGGGGCCGTGGTACACGAGGCCCAGGACGGTGGCGCCGCCCGTGCCTACGCCCTGGAGCTGGCCCGAAGCCGCGGCGTGAAGCTGGCCGTCAAGTCTAAGTCGATGCTCACGGAAGAGATCGAGCTGAACCACCACCTGGAAACGGCGGGCGTCCAGGTAGTGGAGACCGACCTGGGAGAGTGGATCATTCAACTGGCCGGAGAGCGCCCCTCGCATTTCGTAGGCCCGGCCATACACAAGACCAGGGAGGAGATCGCCCGCCTGTTCAGCCAGAAGCTGGGACAGGAGGTGCCCCCGGACCCGCCGGTCATGACGCGTCTGGCCCGGCAGAAGCTGCGGCAGTATTTCATAGACGCCGACCTGGGCATCTCCGGCGCCAACATGGCCCTGGCGGAGACGGGCAGCCTGGTGATTGTCAGCAATGAGGGCAATGCCAGACTGACCACCACCCTGCCGCCGGTGCACCTGGCCTTCGTCGGCTATGAAAAGATCATTCCCGGCCTGAGGGAATCGGCCGTCGTCCTGGAGCTGCTCAGCCGGAGCGCCGGCGGCAGCAAGATGACCGCTTACGTGTCCTACATCACCGGCCCTAGCCGGACCATGGACATCGAGAAAACCCTGGTGTGGGGAGTCCACGGGCCGGAGGAGGTGCACATTGTCCTGGTGGACAACGGCCGGCTGGCCCTGCGGGAGGCCCCGGACTTCCGGGAGGCCCTCTACTGCATCAAGTGCGGCGCCTGCCTGAACGTTTGCCCTATCTTTCAGGTTGTAGGAGGCCATGTCTTCGGAGAGGTCTACCACGGGGGCATCGGCGCCATCCTGACGGCCTTCCTCCAGGGTAGAGACGTGAGATCTCACGTCTCTACCCAAAAGGCGGAGGACATCACCCGCCTCTGCATTGGCTGCGGCAAGTGCCTGGAGGCGTGCCCCGTCATGATAGATATACCCCGCATGGTCCGGACATTGAAAGAGCGAATAGCCGCGAAGAAGGGACTACCGTGGGCCAAGTCCATGCTTTACCGCCACGTCCTACCTCACCGGGACCGGTTCCGGCGGGCGCTGGCGGGAGCCGAGGTATTGCCAGGCTTCCTCACGCCCTATCCCAGGGGCGGAACCAGGCCGAGTCCGGCCCCATCGCCCTTCCACAGCTCCCGGACTCCCATCTCCCCGGACGAGCCGGTCGAGCGGGTGGGATTTTATGCCGGGTGCATGCTGGACCTGGTCCAGCCCGAGATGGCCAGGGCGATAGTAGAGGCTCTGGCCCGGCGCGGCGTGGAGTCCGTCTATCCCAGGGAAGAGGTCTGCTGCGGCGGGCCCGCTATCTTCGATGGAGACGCTGAAGCGGGACGGATGATGGCGCAGCGGAACATCGCCTGCTTGGAAGAGATAGAGGCCGGAACTATACTGGTTGCCTGCCCATCGTGCAGCCTGGTCATGAAGCGGGAATACCCCCGGCTCTTCGCTGGAAACGCCGAGTGGCTGCCCCGGGCCCAGGCCTTGGCCGCCAGAGTGAAAGACTTCTCGGCGTACTTGGCCGGCTTAGGACAGGGCCAGGAAGACGCAGCTCTTCAGCCTCTGACTGTGACCTACCACGATTCGTGCCACCTGAAGCGGGAGCTGGGGATACACCTGGAGCCCCGGAGGCTGCTCCGGGAGGCCGGCCACGAGCTGGTGGAGATGGAAGACGCCGACCGCTGCTGCGGCTACGGCGGGACCTACTCCCTGGAGCATCCGGAAATCTCTGGCGCTCTGGTGGAGCAGAAGCTGGACGCCATCGAGGCCACCGGCGCCCAGGTGGTCGCCTGCGACTGCCCCGGGTGCCTCCTGCATATCTCTGAGGGACTGCGCAGGCGAGGCTCCCAGGTCCGGGCGCTGCACACGGCGCAGTTGCTACTGTAGAGTCCTTTCTAACCTTGCATGGAGACTTGACAGTTTTCCTAACAGTGGAGTTCAGGCGGTATAATTAGTAGGACTGGATGCAGACTAGGTTGTGATTGTCCGACAAGAACACGGCCTCTGGACGAAAAAGGAGGTCGAAAGTTGACCCACCAGGGGGAAGACAGACCTTTTGATCCAGTTACACTTCTTTCACTCGCCCGGCTGATGATGTGGGTTGAGCACGGGTGGAATCCTAAAATGCGAGAATTTGCAATAAGTGAAAGTCAGAGGCACGGAGAGAGGGTGTCGTTCAGTGACCTGGTAATAGGACAGGAAATGTTGTCGCAACTGCTTCTTCAGGTGGCCAGGGCGCGCTCGACGTGGGAACGTCTGTCGTCGGGGCACGAGATTCTGGAAGGAATCAAGGACATCTTCACTCGAGCCCTTCTCCAAATGGACATGATGGGTGGTGCAAAAGAGAGGCTTGAAGAGCTATTTAGGCAAAGGGCTCCAGACCGCAGGCAGTTCTTGGAACGCCTCACCGGTAAGCAGTTCTTCTATTTCTGGTTTTGTGAAGCTCGCCAAGCCGTCGCTCACAAGCCAAACTTGCCTCTTGCTCTGGGCGAGCTCTTTGCCGACGGTGCGGACCAGGTCCGTGACCACGTCCAGGCCGCCCGCCGAGCTTTAAGGGGAGAATAGGGCTGACGGTGTCTAGTTGCCTGGAGGATGTAATATAGAGGATGGAGAAGATGGCTAATTCTTTGAGTGGCGTTCCTGACGGCGACAAGGGCTTGGTAATTGAGACGCCTATTGTGGACGAACTTATTCTTAAAGCTGGGCGCGAGATGTCCGAGGCGCAATGGGCTGATCTAGAGGGTGTCCAGCCCTCCATCGCTGATATGCGCACAGCGGAACGGATGCTGAAAGGCGCGCGGCGGTCCCGACGTGCTGCTACTGTTGCGAGACGCACTTAGACGTAGAGGTCCCAAACAATGTCTGGTAGAGATGGAGGACGCCGATCGCTGCTGCGGCTACGGGGGTACCTATGCCAACCTCCTGCACCGCCGAGACGCAGAGAGTGCAGAGTGCCTGCGGGTGGTACCTCGAAGTAGTAACCGTATCCTCCAATGGGATCATGGGCACATCGTTGTTTGGAACTCGATGGAACGGTAATGTGCGTGAAGGCTAGCGAAGCTTCGCCTCAAACCGACGAGCGAAGGGGCGTCGGTTCGGCGAAAGGGCCAGCGCTCCAGCGCCCGTTGCATTGAGCGAGTATGATGGGTTTCGTCAAAACATCTCTGAAGGAGGGACCCCCGCCGATGCTCGCCAACATGCACAGTATACTTCAGAACCATGTCTCGCTCACCGTCAGTTGCATCGACCGTATCTACCTCAATGGTTACGTCCCGAAGCTCCATACCTCCGGCCAAAGGGACAGATTCCGTTGGTTCACTTCGAGAGAGGCCAGCGCAAGGACGATGTCGCCGCCACTTACCGGGCTCGCTTCACCTATGCTGACGGGGTTGTCTTCATCGGCGTGGCCCAAGAAAGGGCGGGATCGCCTTCGAGAGCCTCGATAATGGGTTTCTCTCGTGCGAAGACCCGGATCGTCTGCAAGCGATCTGCGATACGTTGAGTCCGGAGGAGGTGCAGGGATTCTTCGACCGCTGGGTGGAGAGGCTGCCCTGGCCACTCACACCGGAAGACCGCACCGCTGGTTTCAGCCACCGCCTGGCCATCTGGCAGTTGGAGGTGAGCCTCACCCAGGTGTTCGACCACCCAGTTCAAGGCCGGCACTTCTTCGAAGAACTGATCCGGGAGAACCTCGATCTGGGCCGGCCCGATCGGGTGAGCCTGCTCTTTCCCACAAAGCTCACCAAAGCCACGCCCGCTCCTCCGTACGGCTATCGGACTCGGGTGATCACCAACGGCGTGAATCCCAGTCTGCACGTCGAGCACAAGCATTCCCACGTTAAACAGTACTTCAAGGAGGAGCGAGCCCTGCGCACCGAGACCACCATCAACGACCCCGGCGACTTCTACGCCCGGAAAGGGCTGTCTCACCTGACCTACCTGCGCGCTGCTGGCGCACAGGTCAACCGCAAGCTGCTCGAGGCCGAGCGTATTAGTCAATCCTGCACCCTCACACAAGAAGCACTCGACCGCCTGCAACGACCCACCGTCGAAGTCGGCGGCCGTGCGCCGGGCCTGCGTTTCGGTGACCCGCGGGCCATGGCGTTGTTCCACGCGCTCTGCAGCTTCGCCTATCTGCCACAGGGCTTCCGCAACCGCGACCTGCGCCCGCACATCGCCGGGCTGCTCGGCCTCGATGAAACCACCTACACGGCCGGCAAGATGACCTACGACCTGCGGAGGCTTCGTCTCAAGGGCCTCATACACCGGATCGCCGGCACCACCCGCTACACTGTGACCACCTACGGTCTCCATGTGGCCCTCTTCTCTTCCAAGGTCTACCTCCGGATACTGCGGCCCGGCTGGGCAGCCCTCACCCCCGACCCTGACAATCTCCCACGCCCACTCGCCGATGCCCTTCTCCAGGTGGACGCCGAAGTCCAGAGACTCTGTGAAGCCGCCAACCTGCACACCGCCGCCTAAACTTGATTCAACTGTTAACCCGACTTCCGCAGTTATACGATTGGAAGGGCGTGGAGCCAAACGTAATTTTGGCACTACATTTCGTGGATTTTCATGCGCTGTGGGAGGTGTAGCTGGAGCCTCTGCAAAAGAACGGCCTGGGGCTTGGTCGGTTGGGCGATACAGCGTTTGCGGATCACAACGCCACGCTTGGTGGGCAAGATCACATCCACAACTTTGATCTGGGCAATCTCGTCGAATACCTTGCGTGGCTCATCACCCAAGCCGGCCCTCTTGCACATCTGCCCGATCATCTTCCATAACACGTAAGCCAGGAAGCAGACCAGAACATGGGCTTTTACCCTCTCCTCTTTCTGGTGCCAGATGGGCCGGATCCTCAGGTCACCCTTTTGGATGCGAAAGGCAGCTTCCGCCTGGGTTAACTGGATATAAGCTTGCCAGAGCTTCTCGGCATCCCAGTTGGTGATGTTACTCCGCAGCAGGTAACAGCCTTCGCTCAACTCCGCCCAAGCTCGCCAGTCCTCCACCTTCTCCCATACCACATCAACTCCGCCACCCACTCGTTCCACAACCTCCACCCGGAACAAGCCAGCAGCGCGGCTGTTGCCTTCCAGTAACCGCCCCACCCTCCGTTCTACGGCTCCCAGCTTCTGCTTCTTCTTGCGACAACTCTCCACAAGCTTCCCCAGGCCCTTCTCGATGCGCTTCTCGAACCGCTCGTGGATGGCCTTCTCCTTGGTTGCTCGGGCAGTGCTACGACAGAGGATGAAGCTCTCTTCCCCGTCCGGAGATGGAGCCAGCTTCACTTCCAGCCCTTCCCTTATCTCTTGCCAGTCGGCCCTAAGGAGTTCCTGCTCGTATCGTTTGAGCTGGCTCTTGGGTGTACCAACGATATAGCGCCTTCCGCCCTCCCGCAGGTATTCCAGGTTGTCCTCCGAGACCATCCCACGGTCCATTACCCAAATGCGTCCTGCACTACCATACTGGGCCTCGATCTTCTCCACGATGTCCTCTACTGTGGTCACATCAGCCTGGTTGCCAGCAAAGACATCATAGCCCAGGGGCATCCCCTCCCTGCTTACCACCAGGGCGATGCATACCTGTTTGCAGTCCGGCCGATGGTCCCGGGAATAGCCTCGCATAGCCAGCCCGTTGGAGGCACTCTCTCCCTCGAAGTAGGTGGAGGTCACATCGTAGAGAAGCAGGTCGTACTCCAAATTGAAGAGCTCCCCAAGTCGCTCCTTGAGGTGTTTCTCCATCTCCACTTTGTGGGGCAACAGGCTGTCCAAAGCACGGTATAGCCGGTCATCGTTCACCTTGTCCCGGGGAATGCCAAGAAGATCACCAAGAGGACTCCTCTCGTAGAGGTGATCGGCTATCCGCAGCTCACTGGACGGCTCGCAAAGGCGCATCAACACTAACGTCATGGCCATCATGGACCAGGGGACATCTTCCCGTCCCTGGCCCATCAGCCGGTCAAGAAGAGGGATAAGGCCCAGTTGCTCTGAGACATGCAGGCCCAGCCAGCAACCACCGAAGTCCCGCACTCCCTCTACGCGTAGACGCCTCGTGTCTACTTCAACCCATTCCGGCTCTGGCTCTTCATCGAATAAACGGCTTTGCCAAGACCCGGTCTGATCAGTGGCTGCCTGCTTGACGCCCAGGCAGACAGGCTCCTCAATATCCCCCAGATAGGCCACCACCCGCTGCCTGGGACCCCGCTCCGTCCGGTACGACTCGACCAGCTCCCAATAGACGCTGTCCCTCTTCGACCTCGTCTGCCCACACCGCTTCAGGTACATGCACAGAGTATAGCCGGGTTTCAACAACCCGTTTTTGGCACTACATCGCCTTTCGCCCCGCACCTACGTTTGGCCGCCATCCCGTCCCTGGCCACCCTGAACCTGAAAAAAACTGGTCCTAACCTCATACTGCGGAAGTTGGGCTAAGGAGTTGCCTATTGAAGGTGTCTAGGCGTGTGATTCTCCGGAATCCACTTGTCATTCCAAACCAAGCGCTGCCAAGGTCTCAAGTAGCAGGTCGAAGGCATAATAACCAGCGTACCAGGCACCCTGGTTGAACTGCAGCGGAGAGCAGCCATATTCCCCGCACACCCTTACGATTGCCTGTCTAACATCGTTGTCGCTGTCGCCATCAACCACCATTCCTGTTTTCATAGCAAGTTTCTTGACCCACACGTCGATGGGCTGTAGGCAGAACTGGAAGTCATCTGGCACCGCACTCTCCAGGTTGAACAGGGAAACTACATCTCGTAGATAGAAAGAGGCTATTTTGGGGCCGACTTGGAAGATGACCTGAAGTTCCTCGTATTGCCTGCCGATTTCACCTGCCACGATCGCTGCCAAAGAGTGGGCTACTATGTTCTGCGCGGGGAGCTTGCTCACGTGGTCAAACGTACTTATGACCATCTTTATGTCCCCTCCCTTGCCCACCTTACCCAGCCCAATCACCTTTCTCAGTGCATCGCCCAACAGGTCAAGGTCTCTGCCCGCAAAGCACTTGGCAGCAAGATCTGATTCGGCTTCAAGCGCCCCCATGGCAGTCACATACACCCTTTCAGAAACCTTATCTGAGCGACCCTGGAAGAACGCTCTGCCGAAGAAGAATTTCAGAGCCTCCCAGCGGTTATGGATAAGCTGCTCCTGAAGATCCTCTTTCGTCTGGCGTCCGTATGGCCCAAGAAGTATCCCATTGCGGTATCTATTGCCATACGAGAGAATGGCTTTTACCAACTTCTCATTCATTGCAGCGCGCTCCTTTCCGGCATCAGCACTCAGCGACTAGGAATCGTCCGTTGCCGTGTACTTTTTCCCCCAGATGAACCTCCATCAAAGAACTTTACCAAGCACGACGAAGCACCACCAAGCACCACCAAGCGCAATGAAGCAACACCAAGCACGGCGCCATCTCTGCGCCTCTGCCGTGAGGGTTTGTCGCGAGCTATCTCCGTAGCTTCAAGGACCCCATCGCCCCCAGCACGCAGGCCGCGCCTGCCATCCAGAAGGGGATAATGAACGACCCCGTGAGGTCGGCGATGTAGCCGGATACTCCCGGTCCGATGGCCTGCCCCACGCCGAAGGATACGGTCAGGAACCCCAGGGCGGGAGCAGCCATCCTCGGCCCGAAGTAGTCGCCGCAAGCGGCGGCCACGATGGCTGGTGCGCCAGTGAGGCAGAAGCCAAAAAGGGCTGCCGACCCATAGATCCAAGCCAGGTCGTGTGAGGCCGTAAGAGAGAGGGAGGCCAGGCCCAGAAAGAAGAGGGATGCGGCCAAGCCCAACGGCCTTCCCAAGCGGTCCGACGCGGCGCCCCAGGTAAGCCCGCCGAACGTCACCATCACCCCCAGGACCGCCCAGGCGCCGCCGGCAGTGCCCGCGTCCAGGCCTACCTCCTTGGTCAGGTAAGCCGTGAAGAAGGTCATGATTACGATGTTGGTGAACCCGTAGAGCAGATAGACAAAGGAGATGTGCCAGAGCACGGGCGATTTATAGACCGCGCCCAGGGGCGAGCCGGCCTGTGATCGGGGTTCGGGAGAAGGGTCCGGTGGCCCGAAGGGCGCCAGGCCCTTATCCGACGGCCGGTTCCGGACCCAGATGCCTCCGGCGACGGCTATCAGCATCACGGCCACCCCCATGTAGAGCCAGACGTATCTCCAGGCGGACTCCCCGTGGGAGGAGAGGACCAGGGGTATCAGAAAGCCGGTGGCGATGAACCCGATTCCTACACCTGCCGTCTGGCTTCCGGCCGCCATGCCCCGGCGGCGCAGGGTGAACCAGGAAGATGGTAGGGACATAGCCTGCACGTAGGCTCCCGCGGTGGCGGCCCCCGTCAAGGCGCGGGCTACCAGGGCCGCGCCGAAGCCATGGGCCAGGCCGGTGCTTGCCAGGGCCAGTCCGGCCACCAGCAGAGAGACGAACATCACCAGGCGGGCACCCAGCCTTGGAGCGACTATTGAGGTTAGGAGAGCGAAAGTGAGGTACCCTGCAAAGAAGCCCGTTGCCAGCAGGCCCATCTCCGCGTAGTTGAGGCCCAGGGCCTCCTTCATGGGCGGAAGCACCAGGGCGTAGGGATACCGGGCCAGGCCCAGGGCCCCTAGCACTGTCAGCATGCCCATGGCCAGCACCACGAAGGCGTAGTGGCCCCGGCCTCCGCTGCGGCGGTCCGCTGCTGTCCCCTCGCTCACGTCTCCGGCTTCCATCGCTTGGGGCGATTATACGTCTCACGGGGCGGCGGCACAATGGCAGGTGCAAAGCGCGACCTTTCCGGGCTCCGGCCGTTATGATATCATCATCCTGTTAGTCGCTTACAGGGAAGATACCTGAACAGTGGCACGGGCCTCTGGCCTCTCCAAACAGGCGAGCGGCCCGTTTCACCAGTAACACGCAGTTATGCCAAGACACGTTCACTCGGTAAGGAGGACCAATGCGCGTTGGCAAAGTAGATGTACAGGCCGTCAGTGACGGCATCATAAACCTGGACGGCGGGACGATGTTCGGCTCGGTGCCAAAGTCGGTCTGGGCCCGGTACTGCCGTCCCGATGAGCACAACCGCAT
>ORJL011558036.1_pt1 | contig 18218 bp, 11 predicted proteins | sample 1779941 | NCBI WGS metagenome assembly ORJL01 (sample SAMEA104232317, study PRJEB22302) | groundwater metagenome | biome: forest; feature: aquifer; material: groundwater | place: USA | collected 2011-08-07 | depth 5.8 m | reverse complement strand
CGTATCCCCGCGTGGCAACGCGTGAGCCCGCGCTCGACGATCTGCCGCTCGCTCGTCAATCGCCCGATGGCTTCCTCGGCCTGCGAACGAGCCTGCTGCAACGTCTCACGGAGCAGATCCGCGTCCTGGCCGATGCAGCGAATCTGATCGACCACGGCCTTCTCAATCTCACCCGCGGGGAGCGACGCTGACGGGCACTTGCGTCGTCCGTTCTTGATCGCATTCGTACAGGTGTAGTACCGGTAGCGCTTGTTGCCGCGACACGCGAACGTATGCACCATCACGCGACCGCACGCCTTGCAATAGAGGAGACGGCGTAGGAGCGCACCGTGGCGGTTGCGGGTTTCCACGCACCCGGCGTTGCGATTCTGCCGGAGCCGTGCCTGGACGCGTCGGAAGAGCTCCTCGGGAATGATCGCCTCGTGTTCGCCTGCGTAGACATTCTTCTTGTGAGTGATCTTCCCAACGTACAACACGTTGGTCAGCAAGGCGTGAAGTCGACATTTGTCGATCGGCTCGCCGCCGCGGCGCTTGCCGCCGCGCGTCGTCCAGACTTTGGATCGCCACTCGCGACGGTCCAACTCGGCGACGGCGGCCAGGAGTGTGCCGTGCTCGAGGTACATCTCGAAGATCTGCCGGACTCGTGACGCCTCGACGGGGTTGACCACCAGCTTGGGGCCGCCTTTCGACCGGTCCACGTCGTACCCGAGGATCGGCGTGCCGCCCGTCCACTTCCCCTTCTGACGCGACGCCGCGATCTTGTCGCGGATGCGCTCGCCGATGATCTCCCGCTCGAACTGGGCAAAGGACAGCAGGATGTTGAGCGTGAGTCGGCCCATCGAACTGCTGGTATCAAACGCCTGCGTGACGCTGACGAACGCCACTCCGTGTTCTTCGAACACGGTCATCATCCGCATGAAGTCAGCGAGCGATCGACTGAATCGGTCAATCTTGTAGACCACTACCAAGTCGACTCTGCCGGCCTCGATATCGACGAGCAGACGCTTCAATGCGGGGCGATCCGTGTTGCCACCTGAAAAGCCGCCATCGTCGTATCGATCTTGCAGTGCGACCCAACGATTGGCTTTCTGGCTGGCGATGTAAGACTCGGCGGCTTCGCGCTGGGCATCGAGACTGTTGAACTGCTGTTGAAGCCCCTCCTCACTGGATTTACGTGTGTAGATGGCGCAGCGAACCCTCGCAACCGGGGTCGCCTTGGTCGACTCGCTCTTGCGGCGGCGCGGTGGTTCACGTGTTGCGGTCGCGTTCGTCACGCCTTGTCCTCTAAACCGAAGAAGCGGAATCCGTTGATGTGCGAGCTGGTGATCTTCTTCGCGACGGCAGTCAGCGACCGGTAGCGCTCGCCCAGGTACTCGAACCCGTCGGCAATGACCGTCACGGTGACCGTCCGACCTTTGTACTTGCGCGTGATCTGTGAGCCGACCATCGGCAGCCGCGAGTCCTTGGCCACCGGGACGCGGACCGCGTTCGATCCGACGGGACGTTCCCGGTTGCCAACGGTGGCCCACCGTGGCGGCGTGAGTCGAACGTCGGCGTCGTCGGCCAGTTCCTCGGCCCGACGGAGCGCCCGTTCAGACAGCCCGCCCTCGGCGTTGGCCTGGAGCCGCCATGCGATCCGTCGGATCAAGTACTGCCGGTGCCGACTGCGGACGGGCTCGCCAAAGACCTCGATGTATCGATCCTGCAACCGCCCGACGGTCATCTGTTCGAGCGTCGCGATTTCCCTTTCGATATTCAGGCTCATACGTCGTCTCCGTCATCCCGCAGCCGTAACCCGCGGGTACCGTCAGACGCACTGAGCCTCGTTTCGCCGGGAAGATCAAGGCCATTCGGGTGACCGGGCGAGGATTCTGGAGCATCGAGACGACCGGCGGTCTTCGTCGTCCGGTGCCACCGGACAACTCCCTTGGCCAGGATCGATGCGACCTCGCGCCGACGATCGGCGGGAGACAGGTGTTCGACCGCGTACCGCTTGGGCATGGCGGGCTCCACGCGGTCGGCCGTGCTCGCACCGTGCGATCACACCGCCGCATGCCCGTTACATATGCCGCCCGCGCGCGTGCTGCTCAGGAATTCAGGGGATGAAATACCGACGCTTGATAGTCCACGCTTTGGTGCTTTGTCACTCATGAGGGTCCAGGCTCATGGAACGGCCGCGCACACCAACGTTGTTCTCATACATCGAAACTTGCATGGTGACCTTCAAGACGTACGATGAACCTTCGACATTCCTTGACGCATGGGCTCAAGCTCACTCACAGGAGAGAGACCGTGAATAACGATTGGCCGGGAGACGACGTTCCCCACTTTCCTGACGATTTCGATCGTCCGGACGGGGGTGAGGAACACCCTGACCACATCGGCCCTTACCGAATTCTCGGACCCCTTGGTGAGGGAGGGATGGGAACGGTCTATCTCGCCGAGCAGACGAAGCCGCTCCATCGTCGCGTCGCGCTCAAGATCATCAGACTCGGCGGGGACAGCAAGATCGCGATCGCTCGCTTTGAGACAGAGCGGGAAGCCCTCGCTCTGATGAACCACCGGAATGTCGCAAAGGTCCTTCACGCCGGCAAGACGAAGACAGGCCAACTCTACTTCGTAATGGAGCTGGTGCCAGGCATTCCCATTACCGAGTACTGTGACAAGCACAGACTCGACACCGATGAGCGCCTGCACCTGTTCATTGACGTCTGCCATGGAGTCCAGCACGCCCATCAGAAGGGCATCATTCATCGTGACCTCAAGCCCTCCAACGTGCTTGTCATGGTTGAGGACAACGAGCCCGTGCCCAAGGTGATCGACTTCGGCTTGGCTAAGGCGATGCAGCGTAGCTTGACGCAGCTCCCCTTCGCCACCGAACAAGGCCATCCCGTCGGCACGTTCGCCTACATGAGCCCCGAGCAGGCCGAGATGACGGCTTTGAACATCGACACGCGTACCGACATCTACTCGCTGGGAGTGATCCTTTACGAGTTGCTGGTCGGCGCGTTGCCGTTGGACACCCACACGCTGCTCCAGGCCGGAATGACCGGGATCCCGCGAATCATCCGCGAAGTCGAGCCGCCCAAGCCAAGTACGCGAGTTAGTAGTCTTGAGCCCGATTCGACGACCGTCACCCAGCAACGACGAACAGACCTGCGAACCTTATCCCGGCAGATCAGCGGCGATCTCGACAACATTGTGATGAAATGCCTGTGGAAGGACCGTACCGGCCGCTACGACACGGCGAAAGATTTGGCTGTGGAAATTGACCGTTATCTTTCCAGCGAACCGGTTCTCGCCAAACCGCGCGGCGCCGGGTACCTCCTACGCAAATTTGTACGACGCAACCGGGGCCCGGTTCTCGCCGCGGCAACCTTCTTGATGCTCCTGATTGCAGGGCTCACGGGCACGACCTTCGGGCTGCTTCAGGTTCAGCGCGAGCGGACCTACGCGGAACAAGCGCGTAATGACGAGAGCGCCCAACGCAGAATCGCGGAGGGCGAGAAAACCAAGGCGATCGCTGCCCGTGACGAAGCTGAAGCGGTCACCCAATTCCTGTCCGATACACTGGGATCGGTCGATCCGGGAAAACAGGGCAAAGACGTCACGGTTCGCGAGATTCTCGACAAAGCCGCCGAGACCGTCGGCCAGAGATTCAGCGACAAGCCCCTCATCAGAGCTCGGCTCTTTTCCACCATCGGTTGGGCGTATTTTTCGTTGGGTCTATATGACAGTGCCGCTACGTACACGACGGATGCTGCGGTCATCTATCGCCAGACAAAGGGGGAACAGGATCCGGGAACGCTCGCAGCAACGAGTCAGCTTGCAGCGATCATCGGTGCGATGGGCGGTCTAGCCAGCGCCGAGGCCCAACTGCGCGCGACTCTCGAAATCCAGAGACGCATCCTTGGTGACGAGCATTCAGCCACGCTGGCGTCGATGAATAGCCTCGCCGTCAACCTCCTTTCGCAACGCCGCTACGCCGAAGCCGAACAATTCTTCCGTAAAGTTTTGGAAATCGCACACGGCGTTCAGGCTGATGATGATCCAAAGACGCTGGCGTTTGTGAACAACCTCGCGAACTGTCTCAACGCCCAAGGCCGATACGTGGAAGCGAAAGAGCTCTTCAATAAGGCTCTTGAAACCGAGCGCCGCGTCTTAGGTGACGCGCATCCGACAACGCTGTCGTCGATGAACAATTTCGCGAACAGCCTTTTTGGTCAAGGCCAGTACACAGAGGCGGAGGAACTTCACCGCAAGACGCTGGAAATCCGGCATCGCACGTTAGGCGACGACCATCCCGATACGCTGTCGTCAATGAACAACTTGGCGAACAGTCTTTACGCCCAAGGCCGTTACACCGAGTCGGAGGAACTTCATCGCAGAACGCTGGAAGCCCGGCGTCGCGTTCTAGGGGAAGACCATCCGGATACGCTGCAGTCGATGACCAATTTGACGTCCAATCTTCTTGATCAAGGGCGTAACGTCGAGGCGGAAGAACTTTCCCGCAAGACGCTAGAGGCTCGGCGTCGCGTCCAGCGCGAGGAGCATCCGGACACGCTTGCCTCGATAAACAGTTTGGCCGCCTGCCTCAATGCCCTCGGGCGTTACGCCGAGGCGGAGTCGCTGTACCGGCAGACGCTCGCGATCCAGCGTCGCGTTGTCGGCGAGGAGCATCTTGATACGCTAATCTCGATGAATAACTTGGCAGTCTGCCTTTACAGTCTAGGCCGGTACGCAGAGGCAGAAGAGCTTCTGCACAAATCGCTGGAAATCGAGCGCCGTGTGTTGCCCGTGAGACATCCGATCGTTGCGAAAACTCTTTACATACTCTGTGGATTGATGAATAAGGCCCAGCGATGGGGCGAGGGCGAAAGCTACTGTCGTGAGGCGGAGTCCATATGGAGTTCCCAATTACTCCGCAGCCATCCGGCCCGACAGGGAAACTTGACTTTGATTGCGGAAATCCTAGTCGCACAGAGCCGGTTTTCTGAGGCCGAGTCTATGCTCTTGCAAAACTATGAAGCCGTGCAACTCGCTGGATCGATTCGCCAGTCGGAAACGAAAAAAAACGCCGAGCGATTGGCGCATCTGTATGAGTCATGGGACGCCGCCGAACCCGGAAAAGGCTATTCGGAAGAAGCCGCCGAATACCGAAGGATACTGGCGGAGTTGTCGCCGTCGTTTGATTCGTCGACATCGCAGCCCACTCCAGCTGCAACTCTTGAGCGACCTATTTCGCTACCTTGACCAGACCTTTCGGGGATCCGAGCGAACCCGTTAATTCGAGAACAGTAGCCATTGGTCGAGGGAACGGAACCCGTTGCTATAACCAGTGGGTCGGCGGCGACGAGAGACTCCGAGACTCTCGGTGCGGCTCGGGGGTGGTTCGCGGGAAGCCGGTCGCAGCGTGGTCGCCCGACGCCGTCTCTCGATCCAACTCGGGATGCGAGGCGGTCGGTAAACCCTTGCGAAAAAGGGCGATAGAACGGAAAACGCCGGCGCGTCTCCGCCCCGGCGTCGGTCGTTAACCCGTGGGTCGGCGGATTTCGCAACGACCCGTCAACTAGCGGGGGCTGGACTCGAACCAGCGACCTCCGGGTTATGAGCCCGACGAGCTGCCAACTGCTCTACCCCGCACTCTGTTCTCGTGAGAAGGTATTCCCTCGCCGCCTCGTCGTCAAGCGCAGCCGTGACACCGTCCGTCGCCGTTGTACGATGTCGGTTTGGTCCGACGCGGAATCCGCCGTCGGCAGGAGCCACCGGCGTTGTCGAGCGTTGGCTGCTCGCGGAGGCATGGTTTGCCCACGGCGGTATTGAGCAGGATGGAACTTGGGGCGGGATGGAGCGGTTTCTGCGAATGACACGCGTTCTGGTCATCGGCGGCGGCGGTCGTGAACATGCCATCGTGCATGCGCTGCGACGTTCGCCGCGAGACCTCGAGATCCTCTGTGCGCCGGGAAACGGCGGAACCGCGGAGCTCGCCCAGAACGTCTTCGTCAAAGCGGAGGACGTCGACGGCCTCGTCGCGCTCGCGCAAGACCGGCTTGTCGATCTGACCATCGTCGGTCCCGAAGCGCCTCTGTGCGCCGGGATCGTCGATCGCTTTCGTTCACTCGGAATGCGCATCTTCGGTCCCACGGCCGACGCGGCGAGGATCGAAGGGGACAAAGCCTATTCCAAGCGCCTAATGAAGAGCGCCAATGTGCCGACGGGCGAAGCGCGAATCTTCACCAACTATCGCGACGCGCGAACATACATCGCCACACGAGACTCGGCCGTCGTCGTAAAAGCGGCCGGTCTCACAGCGGGCAAAGGAGTCACCGTCTGCGATGACCCGTCCGAGGCGCTTGTCGTTCTTGAAAAAATCATGGTCGATCGCATCTACGGCGACGCGGGAGATTGTGTCGTCATTGAGGAACGTCTCAAAGGCCAAGAGCTTTCCATGTTCGCGTTGGTGTCCGGAAGTTCCATCTACGTGTTGGAATGTGCGCAGGACCACAAGGCCGTCGGCGACGGCGACACCGGTCCCAACACCGGCGGAATGGGCGCGTATAGTCCGGCGCCGATCGCGACTCCGGAAATCATCGACACCGTGCAGCGTCAGGTCTTCGTCCCTATCGTCTCCGCGATGCAGAACGACGACGCACCGTTTCAGGGCTTGCTCTACGCGGGTTTGATGCTGACGCCGGCTGGTCCCAAGGTGTTAGAGTTCAACTGTCGCTTCGGCGATCCCGAGGCCCAGGTCATCCTCTCCCGTGTCGCATCGGATCCGCTTGAATTGTTCGAGGCCGTCGTCGACGGAACGCTGGACGACATCACCATCGAATGGTCGCCGAAAGCGGCGGTCTGTGTGGTGATGGCGGCTGGCGGGTACCCGGGACCGTACGCGACGGGGCAAGGTATCGAAGGCCTTTCCGAAGTCCGCGACATACCGGATGTCTTCGTCTATCACGCCGGAACCAAGAAGCAAGGACCGCGGATCGTTACGAGCGGCGGTCGCGTCCTCGGCGTCACGGCGCTGGGAGACGACATCGCCGATGCGCAACGCCGCGCCTATGAAACCGTCTCGCGGATTCGCTTCGAAGGCGCCCATTTCCGGAGCGACATCGCGAGCAGGGCACTAACGAGCGCGGCCGGGCATCCGAGCGATCGCGCGGTGCCATGAACCCCGAGTCCATCAACATTCGCCTAGCTTGCCTCGACGATGCAATCGCGATCGTCGCCATCTACACGCCGTTCGTCCTCACAACAGCGGTCTCCTTCGAGGTCGAAGCGCCCACGGTCGCCGAAATGCGCCGGCGCATGGCCGGTGACCATCAGCGTCTTCCGTGGTTCGTCGCGGAGAGCGAGGATCGCGTGGTCGGTTACGCCTACGCGTCACCCTATCGCGCGCGAGTGGCGTATCAGTGGACGGCGGAGGTCTCCGCGTACATCGGCCCCGACCACCATCGACTTGGAATTGGCCGCCGGCTCTACGCGGCGTTGTTTGAACGACTCGGTCGATTGGGGTATCGAAACACGCTCGCCGGAATCACGTTGCCGAACGCCGCGAGCGTCGCGCTTCACGAGTCGTTCGGTTTTCGTCCCATCGGCGTCTTTCATCACGTTGGGTTCAAGATGGGCCGATGGCACGACGTCGGCTGGTGGGAGCTTCCAGCGTTCGATGGCGAAGACGCCCCAAACACACGACCCGTCAGCGAGGACGTTCCGCACGACTCGTGAATCCCCCACTCGATTCCACGCGCGTTCCGGACTTCCGACGGTACAATCCGCGCCATCGGATTCTCGCGGACGAACCTGCAACTTTTTCTACGTTCAGGCGTCCAAGTGATGGTGCAAATGGGCTCTGGACGCACGACGTATTGAATTCGGACGGCGATCTCGGCTCAATCTAGACAGGACAAGGACTCTTTCGATGAATTCATTTCAAGGTACACGCTCCAAACGATTTTCCCCGTACGTTCTGACACTCCTGCCTGTGCTCGTAACCGTGGTTTCAGGCGCCGACGATACGAAGGATTCAACCGCGCTCACCATCTACAGCACCGCCGAGCCGGGCGCGGTGCCGGCCGCTCTTTACAAACCGGATGAAGCTGATGCGATGTACGGTCCGCGGAACCGCCCCGCGATTCCGGGATACGCCATCGTGAAACAGGAACGCACCATGCCCCTCGCGGTGGGGCGCAGCACCATTCGCTTCACCGACGTGGCCTCGGAGATCGAACCGACCACGGTGTCGTTCACCTCGCTCACCGACCCAACATCCACGCGCGTGCTGGAACAGAACTATCAGTTCGACCTGGTCAGCACGGCGAAACTGATGGAACGGTTTCTTGATCGAGAGATCAGCGTCGATCAGGTCCAGGGCGACAAGGTCTCGACCTTCACCGGAACGCTGTTGAGCACCGCGGGCGGGCTGGTGCTCAAGGGCAAGGATGGTCGCATCCAGGTCATCAACGGACATTCCAACGTGCAATTCCCGGAACTTCCCGGAGGACTCATCACCAAACCCACCCTCGTCTGGGATGTGACCACCGAGAAAGCGGGCCCGCATCGAACGCGAGTGACCTACGAGACGAAGGGCACGACGTGGTGGACGGACTACAACGTCGTCTTCACCGAAGGGAAAGACGCCAACAGCGGTGTCCTCGACGTCGGCGCGTGGGTGAGCATACTGAATCAATCCGGAGCGACGTACCCCGATGCGAAACTCAAACTCATCGCGGGGGACGTTCATCGAGCGCCGCCGCCACCGCAGGCACAGAACGTGTTTAGCAGCGTGAAAAAGGAAATGAGGGCCGCGGCGATGGCGGATGAGGGTTTCGAGGAGAAGTCGTTCTTCGAATACCACCTCTACACCCTCGGTCGCCCGACAACATTGCCGGACAATTCCACCAAGCAGATCGAACTGTTCCCCACCGCTCGAGACGTGCCGTGCGAGAAAGTGCTCGTGTACTTCGGGCTGGGCTCGCGGTATCCGAATTACGGATCGCCGATGGTCGATCGCAACTTCGGCGTGCAGTCGGAGAAGAAGGTCGACATCTACTTGCGGTTCAAGAACGAAAGCAAGATCGGAATGGGAATGCCGCTGCCCTCCGGCCGCATCCGCGTCAGCCAGCGCGACAAGGCCGACGACACTTTGGAATTCATCGGCGAAGACAAGATCGACCACACGCCCAAGGACGAAGAGGTGCTCATCAAACTGGGCAGCGCCTTCGACGTCGTCGGAGAGCGCAAGCAGACCGACTTCGCCATCGACACCAAGCGAAACTGGATCGATGAGAAGATCGAAATCAAAGTCCGCAACCACAAGACCGAACCGGTGAAGGTCATCGTGAAGGAGAACCTCTACCGCTGGGTCAACTGGAACATCACGGAGTCCTCACACCAATACGACAAGGTGGACTCCCGCACGATCCATTTCCCGCTTGAGGTTCCCAAAGACGGTGAGGCTGTGGTGAAGTACACCGTGCACTATTCGTGGTAATGGCTGCGTCGCGTCGATGGGATAGGTGTACGAATTGCGAGTTACGAATTACGAGTTGCGAATTCCGGATGATGGTGCCGCTGGAACGAGATTCCTATCTCGTTTCTCCCTTCGCGGGAGTCCGTCCCCGCATGGGTGCCCCATCCTCGCTACTGCGAGGGTGGGGGACGGACGGCGACGGTGTTACGGAGTTCCTGCAGCGTGCGCGACCTACCCCACCGGTCGCAACTGCGACTGCTTCTGTTTCAGATTCGCCAGCAGTTCATCGAACGACTGCGCGAAAAGCTTCACGCCGTCGGCGGTCAGTTCGTCCGTGACGTCCTGCATGTCGATTCCGAAATCCGCAAGCTGCACAAGCGATCGCCTTGCGCCGTCCAGGTCTTGATCGATGGTGATCGCGGTTCGACCGTGGTCGATGACGGCCTCGATCGTCACCGGCGGAAGTGTGTTCACCGTCTCCGGTCCGACGAGCTCGTCCACATAGATCGTGTCTCGGTAGTTCGGATTCTTCGTGCTCGTGCTCGCCCAGAGCGGTCGCTGCACACGCGCCCCCGCAGCGGCGAGGGCTCCGAACGCGCCGGCGGGATCAAACGTCTCTTGAAACCGGACGTACGCCATCTTCGCGTTAGCGATCGCAGCCTTACCGAACAACGCATCGACCGGTTTCCCCGCCGCCCGCATCGCCTCCAGTTTCTTATCCACCAGTGTGTCGACTCGGCTCACGAAGAACGACGCGACCGAAGCAACCTTCGATAGATCGCCGCCGCGCTTCTGGAGCGCCGCCAGCCCGCCGATGTACGCCTGCATGACCTTGCGATACATCGCGATGGAAAAGATGAGCGTCACGTTGACGCTGATCCCCTCGCCGATCAGCCTTTCGATCGCGGGAATCCCTTCGTCCGTCGCCGGAACTTTGATGAACACATTGGGCCGGTTCACGCGGCGAAACAGCCGTCGCGCCTCCTCGATCGTTCCCTGCGTTTGATACGCCAGCTTAGGATTCACCTCGAGGCTCACGAACCCGTCGATCCCGCCGGTTCGGTCATACACGGGGCGAAGCAAGTCGGCCGCGTCGCAGATGTCCGGGACCACCAGTTCCTCGTAGACACCAAGCAGATCCTTACCCGTGTCGAGGTGCTGCATGAAGAGTGAATCGTAGTCAGAGCTTCCCGTGATGGACTTCATGAAGATGGTCGGGTTGGAGGTCACGCCGACGACGCCCCGCTCGATCAAGCGTCGCAGCTCGCCGCCGGCGATCATCGCCCGGCTCAGATTGTCGCACCAGATCGATTGACCCTGTTGAAACAGCTTCTCAAGCGTATTCATCGCCCAAACTCTCCGACGGCCCGCGCCACCTCACACCCAATGCACCCACATCCACTCTGCTTCATCCTACGCCCCGACCCAACGCCCCGTCCAGTCGAAGACGGTGCGTCAGGTTCCACCCGACGCTCCGGAAACCGCTGCTGCTTCCGTCGGCAACCACAGCGTGAACGTCGTTCCCTTTCCTGATTCGCTATGCACGTGGATGCGCCCTCCGTGTTCGTCGACGATGCGTTGCACGAAGGACAGCCCGAGTCCGGTGCCCGTGGCCTTGGTCGAAAAAAACGGGCGAAAAACGCGATCCTGCATCTCCGGCGGAATGCCCAGACCCGTGTCACCGACTGACACTGTGACCGCGTCGTCGGTACGGGCGGTGAAGAGAAAGAGCGTTCCGCCGTCGGGCATCGCTTCTTGGGCGTTGATGACCAGGTTGAGAAGAGCCTGACTGAAGAGCTTTTCGTCGAGATCGCAGAGCACCGGGTCGTCCGTGATCCGGCATTCGATCTGAATCCCGTGACTGTGCGCCATCGGCCCGAAGAACTCGCACAGCCGGCGCACGATGTCGTTGACGTTGGTCGGCGAGCGCTGCAAGCGACAGGGACCGGTGACGTTGAGAAAGTCGTCGAAGAGACTTTGCAGGCGCTCCGCCTCGCGGCGAAGCACGTCGACCTTCAAGAGCGCTCGACGACGCACGTCCTCTGGATGAGCTTTGGCGTCGGCGAGATCCTCGGACAGGAGCTTGAGATTCACCATCATGGTCGAGAGCGGATTGCGCAGCTCATGGGCCAACCCGCCCGCGAGCTCGGCGATCTCCGCGACGGTCCGCTTACGATCCCATTCCGACGACAGCGCGTGAGACATGGAGTCTGCCTTCCCCCCTCACCAAGGGGGGATCGAGGGGGGTCGACCGTGGAGCCACCCGAACCAATCGGAAAAACCCTCACTCCTGCCCCTCTCCCTAGGAGGGAGAGGGGGTAAGAGCAAGATGCTCCCACGGTTCCGACAACCCGCGTGGACCTACCGCACCGCCTCCGCTTCCTCCATCATCACGGCCTTGCGCGACAGCTTGATGCGACCCTGATCGTCGATCGCCAGAACCTTCACCCGGACGACCTCGCCGAGCTTCACCACGTCGTCCGCGGACTTCACGTAATCCGTCGCCAACTCGCTGATGTGGCAAAGGCCGTCCTGTCCCGGAGCGACTTCGATGAACGCGCCGAAGTCCTTGATGCTGCTCACCCGACCGGTATAGATCTTCCCGACCTTCACCTCGGCTGTGACCGCTTCGACCATCTCGAGCGCCCGCGCGGCGCCTTCGGAACTCAGACAGGAAATCTGAATCGTGCCGTCCTCGCCGATGTCCACGTGGGCGCGGGTCTCGGCCTCGATCATCTTGATGTACTTGCCGCCTGGTCCGATGACCTTGCCGATCTTGTCCTCGGGGATCTTCGTCGTGAGGATTCGCGGCGCGTATTCGCTGATTGCCGCACGCGGCGCGGCGAGCGCCCCGAGCATCTTGCGAAGAATCTCCATCCTCGCGTCCTTGGCGAGCTTGAAGGTCTCGACGATTCGATCGTGAGGCATGCCGCGGGCCTTCAGATCAAGCTGCACCGCGGTGACGCCGCGCTGCGTGCCCGATACCTTGAAGTCCATCAGTCCGAAGTGGTCCTCTTCGCCCAGGATGTCGACGATGAGCTTGTATTTGTCTTTGTGTTCGACCATGCCGACGGAAATGCCCGCGACCGGTTGACGAATCGGCACGCCCGCGTCCATCAGCGCCAGACACCCGCCGCACACCGACGCCATCGAGCTCGACCCGTTCGACTCCATGATCTCGGAGACGATGCGGATGGTGTACGGAAACTTATCCGGCGAAGGGAGCACCGCTTCGAGCGACTTCTCGGCGAGATTGCCGTGACCGATTTCGCGCCGACTCGTCGCCCCCACGCGCTTCACCTCGCCGGTGCAAAGGGGCGGGAAGTTGTAATGGAGCATGAACTTCTTGCTGTATTCGTCGGCCAGACCGTCCACGATCTGTTCATCACGCGAGGTGCCAAGCGTCGTCACGCACAGCGCCTGCGTCTCTCCGCGCTGGAAGAGTGACGAGCCGTGTACGCGCGGCAACACTCCGACCTCGCAGAGAATCGGGCGAATATCCTTCGGCCCGCGACCGTCCGAGCGAACGCCCTGCACCACGATCATCTCCGAGATGATGTCGTGCTGAAGCTCGTCGAGCAGATCGCGCACCGTTGCCCAATCGAACTTCGGTTTCTTCACGTCTTCCGGGCAGTGTTCCGCCTTGGCCGCGTCGTAGACGGCCTTGACCGCGGTGTATCGATCCTGCTTGCCGTTGATGTTCCGCGCGTCGCGGAGCTTCGGGGCGTATTTCTTCCGCAGCGAAGCGAGCAGATCGTCGGTCGAGGGCGGCGGCGTCCAGCTCTTCTTCTTCCCCGCCTTCGCTTGCAGCTCCCGGATCATGTCGCAGATTTCCACGATGGTCTTCTGACCCAGGGCGATCGAGCTCGCGATGATCTCCTCCGACACTTCCCGCGAGCCGACCTCGATCATGTTGACCGCGTCGCTGTGCCCCGCGACCACGGTGTCGATGACGCTCTCTTCCATCTGCGTCATGGGAGGGTTCACCACGAATTCGCCGTTGATGTATCCCACGCGACACGCGGCCATCGGACCCTCGAACGGCAGGGCGGAGACCGACAGCGCCGCCGACGCGCCGACCATGGCCAGCATGTCCGGATCATTGTCCTTGTCCGCGGCCAGCACCATCGCCTGGATGAGCACTTCGTCGCGGAACGCCGCCGGGAATAGCGGACGGATCGGACGGTAGATCAACCGCATGGTCAGGATTTCTTTTTGGGTCGGGCGTGATTCGCGCTTGAAGAATCCGCCCGGAAACTTGCCCGCGGCGTACGTCTTCTCGCGATAGTCGACGGTGAGCGGGAAAAAGTCCGTGCCCTCGCGCGGCGCGCCGGTGACCACGGCGACGAAGACCACGGTTTCCCCGTAGGTCACCAACACCGAACCCGCCGCCAGTTTCGCCAGTTTTCCCGTCTCGATCCGAAGTGTCCGATCCCCGATGACTCGCTCAACGAAGTGATGTTCCATGATCCTACCTACAACCCTGTTTCAGAAACGACCTGTCCAAATTCACCCGCGACCGTCCGCGGGCGATCGCCCATGGGACATCGTCCCCGGACGATCAACCGTGTTGCGCCTTCCGCGGCGCGCCGACTTTTCGTGTGCTATCCTAGTTCGTTCGCAAGGTTCTTTCGCCGACGCGGTCGCCCTCTTCCTTCCCCCCTTTCCAAGAGGGGATCGAGGAGGGTCTTCCCGCGTCACGAATGAACGTTGGTGAGGGAGGCGCGCGCGAACCGCGCTGGGTTCCGGCGTTGCCGATCCAAGAACGTCGACGGCGTTCGGCTACTTGCGCAGACCCAACCGCGCGATGACCGCCTTGTATCGCGGGCGGTTCGTTCGCGTCAGGTACTTGAGCAGCGCCGATCGGCGACCGACCATCTTGAGCAATCCGCGACGGGCCGCGTGGTCCTTGCGGTTGTCTTTCAGGTGTTCCGTCAGTTCCAAGATCCGGGCTGTGAGCAGCGCGATCTGAACCTCGGGGGAACCGGTATCCTTGTCGTGATTCCGGTTGTCCTGGATGACAGTGTGCTTGATTTCGAGCGTTAGGCTCATCCTTGTCGACCATCTCCGGTCCCGGCGAACCCGACGCCCTAGAAGGACTCGCCCGCCGCGAACAAAAAACCCTTTTTCGCCTTCCTCACTTTCTTCGCCCCGGACTCTACCGCCGGACCCCCTCCCCCGCAACCCCGAATTTCGACCCTGTCCATCAGAGCGCGCCCCGTCAGATAGGGCTCGGCTGGTAGGGTCCGCCGTGCGGACCTTTCTTCGGACCCGACGGTCCCGAGGTGCCCGAAGCACGTGCCCCATACTCGCTACGGCGAGCGTGGGGGACGGACTGGCGCCGAGGCACCGCCGGGCGATTGCGTGTTCCGTCCGACGGAGGATTCTCTCCGAGCCCCCTTGACTCTTCCAAGAAACTCGCCCGGCAATATTGACAAACAATATTTCCGTGGTATAGTTAGGGTAATGTTCGGCCAGCGACCTAATGGAACCGGATGAGAGGGACTGATGGGATCCATCGAACGAACCATGAGAACCCGCGACCCGTCGGCCGTCGAACCGCGCCGCGGGAAAGGAAACCCGTGGGCTTCCCTACGCTGTGAACACCCGGTTTCGCCCTTTCGAGCCTCACCACGGACGGCAGAGGTCGCTCGGTGCTTCGGCCTATCGACCCAGCAGGCCACGCTGGTCATCGCCGAAGGCGCCGAAATTCGGCTCGGACCGGGGCGGATCGTGCTTCTTCTCGGACCTTCCGGCGGCGGAAAGTCCTCCGCCCTTCGCAAAATTGTCGAACAATATTGTCAGGCGGCCCTCGTCCAGCGGATCGCCTTCCCCGAAGGTGCCGCGATCATCGACCGCATCGCCCCAACGGCCTCGTTCTCCGACGCCGTCTCGACACTCACCGCCTGTGGATTGGGGGACGCCCACCTCTGGATACGCCCTTTCCACACCCTGTCCGAAGGCGAACGGTTTCGGGCGAGATTGGCGCAGGCGGCGGCCCTCCACGCAACCACGGACGGGGTCGGACCGCTGCTCTGCGACGAATTCTGTTCCGGCCTCCATCGCCGAGCGGCCAAGGCGATCAGCTTCAATCTCCGCAGGCTCGCCACACGTCGGGGGCTGAGCTTGGTGCTGGCGACCAGCAACGACGACATCCTCTTCGATCTCCAACCCGACACCATCGTCCATTTCTCCGGCGGTGGTGCGGCCGCCGTCGAAGAGCGTCCCACGCCCCGGCCTCGATCGCTGAGCATCCTGCGAAAGCTGCGAATCGAACCCGGTCGCAAACGTGACTACGACGCCTTTGCGGCCATGCACTATCGCGCGACGGACGAGCTCGGCTTCGTCGACAAAGTGTTCGTGATGCGCGAAGTCGGCGGCGATCCTCTGGGCATCGTGGTCTACTCCCACCCGCCGATGGAGCTCGCCCTGCGCAATCGTGCGACGGAAAGTCGATTCTCGCGCGATCCGGCGGCGCTGAACCGCGGCGTTCGCATCCTGCGGCGACTGGTGGTCCATCCCGACCTGCGCGGTTGCGGCGCGGGGCATCATCTGGTGCGAACCACGCTGCCACTCGTTGGCACGGAGTACGTCGAATGTCTCGCCTCGATGGGGGCGTTCAACCCTGTGTTTGAGAAGGCGGGGATGGAGCGGATCGGCCAGTGCGAGCAACCCGCCGCCTGTCGTCGTGCGATCGCCGAGTTGGAAGCGATCGGCGTGGATCCCGCCGCAACCGATTTTCTGACGCAGGTCCACCGCCAACGCCGCGTGCGCGTGATCGTCGCGCGGGAGGTCTACAACTGGTATCAGGCGACCACCGGCGGCGGCGAAACCCGCGTCGCCCGGCAATCGCCGGAATTCCTCGCCCAGACGTTTCGCGGGCTGATCGGATCGCGACCGGTTTGCTATTTGTGGCGAAGAAGCACCCCGACGCGCACACGAACATCCCCTAAAGAAGAACCGCTTCCTGACGGTCGCGGCTCTGTCCCGCGGAGCGTACGCCGATCGAGCCCTGCGCCGCCGAAGCGAAAACAACGACGCGGGAGCGGTCGTCGCTCCACACTAAAGCAAGTGCCATCGCGTTGACACCGACGAGCCTTCCTTCCTCCTGCCGAGGGCCCGTTGAGGGCGCGCCGGTGCGCGCCCTCAACGCGGCCTGCTTTCTTGGATGCCGGTGCTTCGGCAAAGCGACCCCCCTCAATCCCCCCTTGTTAAGGGGGGAAGGAAGACGGCGTTGTCGCGGGAAGAGTCGCAGCCGAGGATGGGCTTCGTTGCGCGGTGGAGCGGAGTTGCACGATGGTCAGGAACAACACGGTCGCAGCGATCAGCATGCCGACGATGATCCCGTAGGGTGTACTTCCGTTTGCCGACGCGGACGATCGCGCCGGCGGCGATGCAAGATCGGGCACGGAGTCCAAGGCGTAGCGCAGGGCGTCGAGCTCGGGGGTCGACGGGGCGGGTTCGGTCGAGGGAACGGATCGACCCTTCATCCCCGACGTGGACTCACTCTTCACGGTCGATGCAGGTTCACCGGATCGCACAACCGCCCTCGCGGCGACACGTGGAGGCGGGTCGCCAGCACCGACCGCTTCGGCCACGGGAAGATCGAAGAACAAATGCGAGTGGCACTTCGGGCAGAACGCAGCGGTCGGCGCGACTTCCGCGTGACACTTCCAGCACCGTTGAAAGTAGGTCGAGAGTCCCGGCGTTTCCACGGCGAAGCGCCATTGGTAGTCCGTGTTCGGACCGCGGACGATGGACGTCCCCGTGATTACGCCGCGACGAATCTGGCGAATGATGCGTTCGAGGCTCACGCCGGGGAACGGGCGGACGTGCTCCAACACGTACCACGGTCCGGCGTGGGCCCGCATCCGTTCGAGCATCTCGGGGCGAAGGTCTTGCCCGCAGTGGCTGCAGGCGAGCGCCGCACGGACGACAAGCCGCCCGCAGGTTACACAAGGCGCGGCGTCTCCGTGCCAGATCGCCTTGGCGCGGGTGCTGAGTGGTCCGAACCCGTCGCGGGCGGCCACCTCCAGCGGATGGTCGCCGGTCGGCACTACGCCTCCCGCCTGATCCCGGACCGGCGGCGCGGCAGACGGGCGTTCGGAGTCGTTCCGTGGAACCTGCTTCATCATGAGGTCTAGAGGAGTGGGTCCAAGTCCATCCGACACCGAGGCTCGTACTCGTTGATCTCCGGGCGCACGGAGAGCGCCCGATCGATTCTAGCGCCGTCTATGAGTCCCGACAACGCGGTCGTGTCGCTTGTGGGGCACATTTTGCGCGGATACACTCGTTTGTTTTCGGCACGACGCGGCGGTTTCCGAAGAAGGATCATGGGAACCGAACGCGGATTCTCCGTTCCAGGCAAGGCAAGCGAACCAGGATGAGCAACGTATCCCCATCGACCGTGGACTGGCGACCTCGAGAAAAACCGGGGCGGTACGACTTCGCCGCCATCGAGGCCAAATGGCAGGCGTTCTGGGCGGAACACCGGACGTTCCGATCGCTCAATCCGGGAGACGCCGGCGCGGACCCGGCCAAGCCGAAGTTCTACATCCTGGACATGTTCCCCTACCCGAGCGGGGCGGGTCTGCACGTCGGACATCCCTTGGGATATTGCGCGACGGACATCGTGTCGCGGTACAAGCGGATGCGGGGATTCAACGTGTTGCACCCGATGGGCTTCGACGCCTTCGGATTGCCCGCCGAACAGTACGCAATCGAAACCAACGTTCACCCGGCCATT
>ORJL011332354.1_pt1 | contig 18225 bp, 13 predicted proteins | sample 1779941 | NCBI WGS metagenome assembly ORJL01 (sample SAMEA104232317, study PRJEB22302) | groundwater metagenome | biome: forest; feature: aquifer; material: groundwater | place: USA | collected 2011-08-07 | depth 5.8 m | reverse complement strand
GGTGGGCGTTGTCCGCCACCGGGATGCGAACCACGACGCCCGCCCCCCCCAGCAGCGGCGTGAGCGGCCCCTTCGCCTCCCTCGACACGCTGCTCTGGCCGCGGCTGCCCGGCTCGAGCAGCACCGGCTTCGCGTTGAACCGCGCCAGCGTCTGCTCGCTCATGGCTTTCTGGAGCGGCGCCTCGACGTTGTTGACGATCGACCGATACGGCGTGGCGAGCGCCACCCGCGCCTGGCCGATCGAGACGCCCGGCTTCAGGCGCGCGAACAGATAGGCCCAGTAGCTGCGGCGGTTGTCGAAGCCTTTGAACGGCTGCGAGAAGCCGCGCATCGTGATCGGCGCATACACGTCTGGCTTCACGCCGAGCGTCGTGCCATCGAACCCCTTCGGCGCGACGCCGACGATCGTCATCGTCTGGCCGTTTACGATGAGCGGCTGATTCAGCACCGCCGGATCCGACGCGAAGCGGTTCTGCCAGTACGCGTAGCTGAGCACGACGACGTGCGATTCGCCCGGCACGCGGTCGTCGCCTGGCGTCAGCAGACGGCCGATCGCCGGCGTGATGCCGAGCACCGGGAAATAGCTGCCTGACACCAGCATGCCTTCGCCGTTCTGCGTCTGCCCGCGCGCGCTCAGGTTGGCGCCGAACGACACGTGCGCGGCGATGCCGGTGAACGGCGTCTGCACGTTCTCGAGATCGCGGAACATCGGGTAGCTGAAGACCGTGTCGCAGTCGCCGGCCTGTGTGCAGCTCTGCGACCCCGGCTTCGGCCCGGGCGCCGCCAGATTCACGAGCCGGGCCGGCTCGGGCACGGGCAGCGGCTGCAGCAGGAGCTGGTTGAAGAGGGAAAAGATCGCGGCGTTCGCCCCAATCCCGAGCGCCAGCGATACGATCGCGACGATCGTGACGAAGGGGGTCTTGAAGAGGGTGCGCAGTGCGAGCTTCAGGTTGAGCATAATGATGAACCGTTGAATTAGACGGATTCGAGCGGCCGAAGGTTGGGGTGGACACAGACGATGACCCGGGGAGCGATGAAGCCGCGTTTCTTTCGATCGCCGGCCGAGTTCCGGTCGTGGCTCGAGAAGCATCACGCCACGGTTCGCGAGCTGTGGGTCGGCTTCTAGGACGGAGAATGCGATGGGTGTAAAGGGACAGGAGTTTCGAATCGAACAGGCCACCGCACGCGACGCCCCGGTGATCCTGGGAATGATCAAAGCGCTCGCCGAATACGAACGGATGTCGGACCAGGTGACGGCGACCGAAGAGACCCTTCGCGCCACCTTGTTCGGCGCGCGCCCCGCGGCGGAAGTGGTCATCGGGTACGCCGGCGACCAGCCGGCGGGCTTCGCGCTGTTCTTTCACAACTACTCGACGTTCCTGGGGCAACCCGGCCTGTATCTCGAGGATCTGTTCGTCGCGCCCGGGTGGCGCGGCAGCGGTCTCGGCAAACGGTTGCTGACCTATCTCGCCCGGCTGGCCGTCGAGCGCGGATGCGGCCGGTTCGAGTGGTCCGTCCTCGACTGGAACGAGCCGGCAATCGGCTTCTACAAGAAGCTCGGCGCGACACCGATGGACGAGTGGACCGTGTTCCGCGTCACCGGCGACGCGCTGCGCCAGCTCGCGGCCCAGAAGGTATAGTCAGCACATGACTCTGCGACACCTCACGCTCATGTGCGCCGCCGCGATCGCCGTGTCTGTCGCTGCACCGGCCGCGCAGTCCGACAATCAGACCCAGTTCGTGGTCCACGAGATCGGCACCGGCCTGCGAGGCGGGTATCAGGTCGTGATTGCCGATCTCAACAGGGACGGCAGGCCCGACATCATCGCGCTCGCCTCGGGCGTACCCGAGCTCGTGTGGTACGAGAACCCCGGCTGGCAGCGCCACGTGGTCGCCGCAGGCATGTCGCAGATGATTAACGCCTCCGCGTACGATCTCGACGGCGACGGCATTCCCGAGCTCGCGCTCGCGCAAGGCTTCACGACGTCGCCCAAGACCAGCACGGGCATTGTCTCGCTGCTGACGCACGGGCCCGATCCCACCGCGCCGTGGACGATCAGGGAAATCGACCGCGTGCCGACCGCGCACCGCCTGCGGTGGGTCGATGCCGACGGGAGCGGCAAGAAGGTGCTGATGCTCGCGCCGCTCGTCGGCCCCGATGCGGTCGCGCCCGACTACAAGAGCCCCGTGTCGATCGTCTTCTACCGCGCGCCGGACTGGAAGCGCGAGGTCGTCACCGATACATTCACCGGCCTGATCCACGGCATCGAGCCGGAGCCGTGGCCGGGCGTGCGCGGGCAGGCCGTCCTGAGCGCCGGCTTCATGGGCGTTTACCTGCACCAGTTCGCCGGCGGCACGTGGACGCCGACCGAGCTGATCAAGGGCGACCCCGATCCGTGGCCCAAGAGCGGCGCGAGCGACATCGCGCTCGGCCATCTCGGTCGGCAGCGCTTCATCGCCACCATCGAGCCGTGGCACGGGAATCAGATCGTGATCTACAAGGAGGCCAACGGCGGCTGGCAGCGCCAGATGATCGACGACGGGATCACCGACGGCCACGCGATCATCACGCTCGACGCCGACGGCGACGGCCGCGACGAAGTGGTCGTCGGCCAGCGCGGCGGCGCGCGCAGCCTCATGCTCTACAGTCCGTCGGCCGATGGCGCGACGTGGGCCAGGCGGGCCGTGGACGAGGGGGGCATGGCCGGCGCCGGGTGCGCCTCAGCCGACCTGAACGCCGACAAGCGCATGGACATTGCCTGCATCGGGACGGCGACCGCCAACCTGAAGTGGTATGAAAACACCGGGAAAAAGTAGTTGTGCGCAGGATGCCCGGGCCGCGTTAGAATGCAGTGATTTGTTGGGCCCCGGGGGGAATGTAAGAACGGAGGAGCCATGACTGTTTCTCGTCGAGGTTTCGTGAGCGGTGTCGCGGCGGCGGTGGGGTACCTCGGACTCGGCCGGGATGTCGATCTGTTCGCCCAGAGCCGCCCGCAGGGTGGCGCTGTTCCCGGCGCCCCGAGCGGCCGGGTCGGGGGAGCCGACGACTGGGATTCGTTCGCACACCTGGCGAGCAACGAGAACGGCTGGGGGCCGCCCGAATCGGTGATGAAGGCGATGAACAACGCCTGGAAGTACGCGAACCGGTACGGCTACCCGGACGGCAACATCGTCCAGGAGATCGCCAAGCACCACGGCGTCAAGACCGAGAACATCCTGCTGACCGCCGGGTCCGGCGAGGTCCTCGACGTCGTCGGCACGGCGTTCCTGCCGGCCGGCAAGAAAGTGCTCGGCGTCGAGCCGACATACGGCACGGTCTACCAGCACGCCACCAGCATCAAGTCCACCGCGATCAAGCTGCCGCTCGGCAAGGACTATCGCCAGGAGATCCCGGCGATGATCAAGGCCGCCAACGCGCGCGCGAGCGAGCTCGGGTTCGTGTACCTGTGCAACCCGAACAACCCGACCGGCCTGATCGTGACCAAGGAGGAAGTGAAGCAGCTGCTCGACGGCATTCCGCAAGGCATGCCGGTGCTCATCGACGAGGCCTATCATCACTTCGTCGACGATCCGAGCTACGCGACGTCGGTGCCGTACGTGCTCGAGGGCCGGCCGGTCATTATTGCGCGTACGTTCTCGAAGATCGTGGCGCTGGCCGGGATGCGGCTCGGCTACGCGATTGCTTCCGCGGAGTTCATCCAGAAGATGAGGCCGTACAGCATGGGCAGCATCAACGCGCTCGTGAAGTGGGGCGGCGTCGCGGCCCTCAAGGACACGACCACTCAGGCGAACGTGAAGAAGATGGTGATCGACCTTCGCAAGAAGACGACATCCGATCTCATGGCGTACGGCTACGATGTGATCCCGTCGGAGACCAACTTCTTCATGGTGTACATCGGCCGCGAAGTGCAGCCGGTCATCGAGGAGTTCCGCCAGAGGAAGGTCAGCGTCGGCCGGCCGTTCCCGCCGATGACGACGCACATGCGCGTGTCGATCGGCACGGCCGACGAGATGGCGCGGTTCATGACCGCGTTCAAGGAGATCTTCCCGGCGAAGGCACGCACCACCGCTGCCGGCGTCTAGAACGAACGAACGAACCCTGAACCCCGAACCCTGAACCCTGAACCGAGAGTCGTGAGGGCGGCGGTCGAAAGGTCGCCGCCCTTTTCTTGTTTCTTGCCTGGCCGGGATCCCTGCGCGCTCCCCGGCTGGCCGATGCCGCCCGATGATTTGTTCCCAGGCCACAGCCGCTTGCACGACGCCGTCGCGCGAGGCTTTCCCCTCGACGAGCCTCGGGGCAGGCAGCCGAGCGAACGACGCTCGCCTGAAGGCTCGCGCGACACGGCCGTGTCGCGCTCAGGGTCTCTGCCAGCCTGCTCGAGTATGAGAAGCGTACGGCACATGGGCACGCGCTACCCGGCAACGTCGGCTTCATCGTCGACCTGCCGCACCGCTGGTCGTTCAGCCCTGACGCTGCTTACTCGCTTCAGCCGGACAGCGACGGCTTCGTTGATGGCCCGCCTGTATTCGCCGTTGAGGTGAGAAGCCCGGACGATTACGGCCCGGCCGCCGAGCGCGCGATGGCGGAGAAACGCGCCGACTACTTCGCCGCCGGCACGCTCGTCGTGTGGGATGTCGACACGTTGCAGGATCAGGTCGTGCGCGCGTATCGCGCGAGTCACCCTGAGGCGCCCGCGGTCTTTCGTCGCGGCGATCGCGCGGATGCGGAGCCCGCGCTTCCCGGCTGGTCGATGCCCGTCGATGATCTCTTTCCCACACCGTAGCCGTTGGGCACTGGCTGTCAGGCGTTCGTGACAACCATCCCCTATCCGATCAGTTGGTAATCGTGAGGAGACGATCATGAACGCGGCACGTATGCGACTCCTGGCCGGCGCGGCGCTCGCGCTTATTCTCGGGCTCGGACGCGCCGGTGCGTCCGGCCAGGGCGCGCCTTCGGCGAACGAGTCGAAGGTCGACGCGGTCTTCGCGAAGTGGACCGCTGCGACGCCGGGCTGCGCCGTTGGCGTCGCGACCAACGGCAAGCCGGCGCTCGCGAAGGGCTATGGCATGGCCGACCTCGAGCACGACGTCCCGATCACCGCGGACTCGATCTTCGAAGCCGGCTCGGTGTCCAAGCAGTTCACCGCCGCGTCGGTGCTGTTGCTCGCGCACGACGGTAAGCTGTCGCTCGACGATCAGGTCCGCAAATACATCCCCGAGCTGCCCGACTACGAGACGCTGGCCGCGCCGAAGCCGTCTGGTGGCGGGGGCGGGCTCACGATCCGGCACATGCTGAGCCACACGAGCGGCCTGCGCGACTGGGGCAACGTCGCGGGCATCGCGGGCTGGCCGCGCACGACCCGCGTCCATACCCACGCGCACGTGCTCGATATCGTCAGCCGCCAGACGGCGCTGAATTTCACACCGGGCACACGCTGGTCCTACAGCAATACGGGCTTCAACCTGGCGGCCATCATCGTGTCGCGCGTCAGCGGCCTGTCGTTTCCCGAGTTCACGCGCACGCGGCTGTTCGCGCCCCTCGGCATGACGCACACCTCCTGGCGCGACGACTACACGCGCATCGTCAAGGGCCGCGCAATCGCCTATGCCGATCGCGACGGGTTCCACACCAACATGCCGTTCGAGAACGTGTTCGGCAACGGGGGGCTGTTGACGACGGTGGGCGACCTGCTGAAGTGGAACGAGAACTTCGCGGCGCCCGTGGTGGGGGACCAGTCGTTCGTGGAGGAGCAGCAGCAGCGCGGGACATTCAACGACGGCCGCGCGCACGGTTACGGCCTCGGGCTCTACCTCAAGACGTACAAGGGCCTCAGGGAGGTGAGCCACAGCGGATCGACGGCCGGCTACAGCGCGTTCCTCACGCGGTACCCGGATCAGCGCCTGTCCGTCGCCGTCCTGTGCAACGTCGCCGGCGCGCAGGCCACCCAGTACGCCCACGACGTGGCCGACGTGTTCCTGGGCGATCGCCTCGAGCCGCCGGCGCCGCCCTCGGCGCAGTTCATGGCGCTCGGCGCCGATCTCGACGACATGGCAGGGCTCTATCGGAACAGGCAGACCGGCGTGCCGCTCACGCTCGTGCGCGACAAGAACGGAGTGCATCCGGAGCGCGGCGCGGATCTCGTGGCGATGTCGTCCTCGCGTTTCGTCACCGCCAGCGGCCAGACGTGGGAATTCGACAAACGCGGCGCGGCACGCGTCACCGACGAGTTCGGCACGGTCGACGAGTACGAGCTGGTCGCGCCCGCGAAACCAACAGCCGAACAGCTCGTGCCGCTCGCCGGCACCTACGCGAGCGACGATGCGCAGACGACGATGACGGCGGCGGTCGAGGAGGGAGGGCTGGTGTTGAAGCGCCGGCCGGACACGGTGATCACGCTGACGCCGCTCTACGTGGACGCGTTCAGCGCAGGGCAGCTCGGCACGATCATTTTCCACCGTGACGCCGCAGGCCATCCGACCGAGCTCAGCGTCGTCGAGGACCGCGTGTGGAACATGCGGTTCAAGAGGACACGGTAGTTTGCGGACGCGTGGGAGGGCAACGATGACGACAGCCGGCTGCCGGGGCACACCGGCCTCGCGCTGGAGACCACGTATCGCGCCGCCACCGGCTTGGCGCGCGTGCTCGAAACGTGCGGTTTGGCCCGGGAAGGGGTGCTTCTTCTCCTCTGAAAACAAGGCTGGTACAGAGGGGCAGAAACGTTCATAATAGGGCTCAGCCAGATCGGGCGCCCAGGCGGGTGTCCTTTACAAGGAGACGACATGGCAAAGAAAGCAGCGGCGAAGCGGAAACCGAATGCGGCGTTTATGAAGCCGGTCACCCCGAGCGCGGCGCTCTCGGAGATCGTCGGCTCGAAGCCGATTCCGCGGACCGAGGTCACCAAGAAGCTGTGGGCCTACATCAAGAAGAACGGCCTGCAGGACAAGAAGAACAAGCGGATGATCAACGCCGACGAGGCGCTCAAGACCGTGTTCGGCGGCAAGAAGACCGTCAACATGTTTGAGATGACGAAGCTGGTCAGCAAGCACCTGAAATAGCCCGTCGCCTCTCACGCACTCGCTCGGCGGACACGCAGCGACCCTCGTCGACGCGGTCCGCCGTGCAGCGTCTCTCCATTCCAGCCCCCTCCCGCAGCCGTTCGGGACCGCGAGCGACACTCCGGTGTAGACTCCCCTCTTCATATGAATCCACGCCGCTATCGTCCTGCGCTCGTGCTGCTGTTCATTGGCAGCGGCTGCGCCGCACTGATCTACGAGATCGTCTGGTTTCAGCTGCTGCAGCTGGTCATCGGATCCTCGTCGATCTCGCTCGGCATCCTGCTCGGCACCTTCATGGGCGGCATGTGCCTCGGCAGCCTGCTGCTGTCGCGCCTCGTCTCCGCACGCCGGCATCCGCTGCGCGTCTATGCCTTGCTCGAGCTCGGCATCGGCGTCCTGGCGCTGCTGATCCTCTTCGGCATGCCGCTGGTCGGCGGCATCTACACCGCCTGGGCGGGCGAAGGCATCGGCGGCATTGCCTTCCGCGCGGTCATCGCCGGCGTCTGCCTGCTGCCGCCCACGGTGCTGATGGGCGCCACGCTCCCCGCGATCTCGCGCTGGGTGCGGGCCACGCCCGACGGCGTCGCGTGGCTCGGCGTCTTCTACGGCGGCAACATCGCGGGCGGCGTCATCGGCAGCGTGGCGGCGGGCTTCTACCTGCTGCGCGTGTACGACGCGCCGGCGGCCACGGCGGTCGCCGTCGCCATCAATCTCATCGTGGCGCTCATCGCCTACACGCTGGCGTCGCAGACGCCGTACCAGGCCGACCACGCGCCGGCACGGCCCGCCGCCGCGCCGGCCGGCACGCCGGCGGTGTATGTGACGATCGCGCTGTCGGGCCTGACGGCGCTGTCGGCCGAAGTGATCTGGACGCGCCTGCTCTCGCTCCACTTCGGCGGCACGGTGTACACCTTCGCGCTCATCCTCGCGGTGTTCCTGGTCGGCCTCGGCATCGGCAGCACCATGGCCGCGGAATTCAGCCGCGGCATCGCGTCGCCGCGGCGCGCGCTCGGCTGGTGCCAGTTCCTGCTGTGCGGCGCGATCGCGTGGGCCGCGTACCAGCTCACCGAGTCGTTGACGTACTGGCCCATCAACCCGTCCATCGCGACGACGCCGTGGTTCACGCTGCAGCTCGACCTGGTGCGATGCCTGTGGGTGGTGCTGCCGGGCGCGATCCTGTGGGGTGCGAGCTTCCCGCTGGCGCTCGCGGCCGTCGCCTCGAGCGACCAGGACGCGGCGCGGCTCGCGGGCGGGGTGTACGCGGCCAACACGGTCGGCGCAATCGCCGGCTCGCTCGCCACCAGCTTCATCCTGATCCCGTGGATCGGCAGCTCGCACGCCGAGCAGGTGATCATCATCGTGGCGGCGCTGTCGGCGCTGCTGATGCTCGAGCCGTCGTACGCGGGCGCCAGCCCGGCAGGCCGCGCGAGCCTTCAGGCGAGCGGGAGCCCAGCAGGTGGCGCGAGCCTTCAGGCGAGCGGCGGCACCGGACGGCGCGGCTGGAACCTGGCCGGCACCGCCGTCCTGATGATCGCGATGGTGGCCGCCGGACTGCTGGCGCGCAGCGTCCACGAGCTGCCGGGCCTCCTCGTCGCCTACGGACGCTACGCCGCCACGCGCGTCGGCCAGGCGAACATCATCTATGTCGGCGAGGGGTTGAACGCGTCGGTCGCGGTGTCGGAGCTCTCCAACGGCGTGCGCAACTACCACAATGCCGGCAAGGTGCAGGCGTCGAGCGAACCGCAGGACATGCGCCTGCAGCGCATGCTCGGCCACCTGACGACGCTGATTCCGCCGCAGGCGAAGAAAGTCCTCGTCATCGGCTGCGGCGCCGGCGTCACGGCCGGCGCGGTGTCGGTGGATCCGGTGGTCGAGCACGAAACGATCGCCGAAATCGAGCCGCTGGTGCCGCGGGTGGTCTCCACCTACTTCAGCGAGCACAACTTCGACGTCGTCGGCAACCCGAAGGTGCACGTGCGGATCGACGACGCGCGGCATTTCGTCGAGACGACGAGCGAGCAGTTCGACGCCATCACCTCGGATCCGCTGGACCCGTGGGTGAAGGGCGCGGCGATGCTGTACACGGCGGAGTTCTTCCAGATGGCGAAGCAGCATCTGAACCCCGGCGGCGTTGTGACGCTGTTCGTGCAGCTCTACGAGAGCAACACCGAGGCGGTGAAGAGCGAGATCGGCACCTTCATGGAGGTGTTCCCGAACGGCATCGTCTTCGGCAACACGAACGAGGGGAAGGGCTACGACCTCGTGCTGGTCGGTCAGGTGGAGCCGACCCGGATCGACGTGGATGCGATCCAGGCGAAGCTCCAGCGTCCGGAGTACGCGGCGATGGCGCAATCGCTGCGCGAGATCGGGATGAGCTCGGCGATCGATCTGTTCTCGACGTATGCCGGCCGGAAACCGGATCTCGAGCCGTGGCTGCGGAACGCGTCGATCAACCGCGATCGCAACCTGCGGCTGCAGTATCTGGCGGGCCTCGGCCTGGATCTCTACCAGGCCGACGTCATCTACGCCGACATGCTGCGCAACGTCACGAAGATGCCCGAGGATCTGTTCATCGCATCGGACGCGACGAGGCAGCGGCTGTTCTCGGCGATCAAAGCCGCCCAGGGGCGGTAACGAGCGGATCTCGGTGGTGTCCGGCTTTAGCCGGACATGAGCCGGACCTGGCAACAGGATCGAACGCAGAGAGCGCAGAGCTCGCAGAGAAACGCTCGCCACCAAGGCACGAAGACACGAAGAAGACTCGAAGTAGTGCGGGCCTCAACCGAGGAGCGCTGGGTGTCCGCAGCCCGGTCAATCGGCTGTGAGGGAGGTCGGCGTCGTGGTGACCCGCGCGGCAGGCGCGTAACCACGCCGAGGGCCGCGGGTCGTTTCTTGGAACGACTCCGCTCCAATCACCAGGGCCAGTTCGGGCGGGCAAGGGTACGGTGCGAGCCGGACTGGCGCTTCACTTGCCAGCCCATCTTCAAGAGGGCGGCGAGTACTCGGCGGGCCTTCGCGGACGGCCAGTTGCTCAAGCGGCTTGGAACGTAACGTTCAGGAACTCAGCGGGGGCTTCTCGATGTTCGAGGCGCTCCGCGATGACACGCAGAGCGAGCGCCTGCACGCGCGCGACGGCTTCGTCACGATTCGCGCCGTAGCACATGACGCCAGCCAGTGCGGGCACTTCTGCGAGCCAGCGCCCGTCGTCTTCGCGATCGAGTTCAATCGAAAACGTCACGTGGGTACGGTAACATCCGGGCCGGCTGTCCAACAAGCGCTGCACCAGACGAGCCGCGCATGCCGCTGGTTGATTTTCGTCGCGTGGATCTGCGCGGCTCGCTGGTGAGCGCTAGCAAGAAATCTTGACTCGTAGGCACGCTGTCGAATGTTCGGGGGGACGCAACGGTGGAGCGTTGCCTCCGAGGCCATTGCTGGTAAGCGACGACACGTGGCCGTGCAATCGAGTCCGCTAGAGCCGTTTTCACCACCACGTAGTGGCCGGCTTCAGCCGGCCTGCGGCGGTCCGCCTAAAGGCGGACACTACACGCTCGTGAAAACGGCTCTAGCTCAGCTCCTCGAGCTCCCCGCAGGTGATTGGGCCGACCTGGCTTTGAACAGTTCGGCGTCGCCGTCGATGAGCTCGGCGATCGACCTCTTCTCGACGTACGCCGGCCGGAAACCGGATCTGGAGCCGTGGCTGCGGGACGCGTCGAAGATGCCCGAGGACCTGTTCACGGGATCCAACGAGACCAAGCAGGCTCTCTTTGCGGCGATTCGTCGCGCGCAAGGACGGTAGGGTTCTGCGTCCGGCTCGCGATGGTTGGGTGTATGCTGCCTGTCAGCCGTAATCCACAATCGAATAGTTCTGACTCACGAGGAGGGCCGATGTTCTCGCGCGGGCGCCTTGCACCAATATTCTGTCTTCTCGCCGTGTTCACCACCGCCGTCGTCTGCGACGCGCAGACGTTTCGCGGCGGCATCTCCGGACGCATCGTCGATCCGAGCGGCGCCGTGTTACCCGGCGTGACGGTATCGGCGACCAACAAGGACACCGGCGTCGCCCGGACGACGAACACCTCGGACAGCGGCGACTTCTCCTTCCCGGATCTGCAGCTCGGCACGTACGCGGTGGAGGCCACGCTTCAGGGCTTCCAGACCGTGCAGACGACCGTGGAAGTCACCGTCTCGAGGGTCTCGTCCGTGGAGCTGAAAATGGGGCTGTCGAACGTCGCGGAGACCGTCCAGGTGTCCGCGTCCGCGCTTCTCCTCGACACGGTGTCCACCGCGCTCAGCAACGTGATCCAGCCCAAGCAGGTGCAGGATCTGCCGCTCAACGGGCGGGACTTCCGGGGGATGATGCAGCTCGCGCCCGGCGTGGCTGGCTCGTCGGTGAACGGCGTCCGTACGCGCGGGAACAACTATCAGATCGACGGCGCCGACAACAACGACGCGTTTCAGAACGCGGCGGCGGTCAATCAGGGCGGCGTATCGGGGATCGCGGGCACGCTCCTGCCGATCGAAGCCATCGATCAGTTTTCGGTGCAGTCGGGCGGGCAGGCGGAAATGGGCCGGAACGCCGGCTCCACGGTCAACCTCGTGATCAAGTCGGGCACCAACAACGTTCACGGGAGCGCGTTCTACTTCAACCGCAACGAGAAGCTCGCGGAGAATTCGCCGGTGGTGGCGGCCGGCACGCCGAAGCGGCGGATTCGGAACAACCAGTACGGGTTCTCGCTCGGCGGTCCGATCGTCCACAACAAGACGTTCTTCTTCTCGACCCTCGAAGTCCAGAAGCTGACTGCCGGCAACACCCTCCCGACGACGGCGCCGTCGGATGCCTGGGTGGCGAGCGCGACCCAGTTGCTCGGTCAGTTCGGCGTGCCCGTGAACCCGGTGGCGACCAAGCTCCTCGCGCTCTGGCCGCAGAACAGCCGGACCGGGCCGGCGACCGCCCAGAACTTCACGAGCACCGACCCGAACACGTACAGCAGCGCGAACGGGATCGCCAAAGTCGATCACCAGTTCAACTCGATTTACAGCGTCTCGGCGCGATATTTCGGAGGGGGCGGCGATCAGGTCGCCCAGATCAATTCTCCGTACCTCGCCTACTTTCAGGCGGTGCCGAGCCGCATGCACAACGTGTCGGTGGTGTCGACCGCCGTGTTCACGTCTCACCTCGTCAACCAGCTGGTCGTCGGTTACAACTACTTCAAGCAGACGTTCAACTCGTTCGATTACTCCGCCGACCCGCTGTCGATGGGCTTCAACACCGGGGTGACCGATGCCGCGCTGGCCGGGCCGCCCAACATCACGATCAGCGGGTTCGCCGCGGTCGGGGGCACGCAGCCGCTGGGCCGTGTCGACAAGACGCTCCACTTCACCAACAACCTGTCGTACGCGACCGGCGCGCACCAGATCAAGGTCGGCGGCGAAGCGCGCGTGGCGAAGCTGTTGATCTTCTACGACAGCAACAAGCGCGGCACGTTCACCTACGACGGCACGGTCGGCCCGTGGGCGTCGCTGCCCGCATCCGCCGCGAACGCGTCGCTGAAGGCGCTGGCCGATTTCATGGCCGGCAGCTACGTGACGGGGATCATCGTGCGCGGCAACACGCATCACGACTATTTCCAGAATTCGTTCGATCTGTACTTCCAGGACGTGTGGGCCGCCACGCCGAAACTGACGCTCAACTTCGGCCTGCGCTACACGTACCCGGGCGTGCTGGGCGCCAGCGACGCGAAGCTGACGAATTTCCTTCCCGATAACGGGATGGTGTCGACCGACCAGCTGTATCCGCGCGACAAGCTCGCCCTCTCCCCGCGCGGCGGGTTCACCTACGTGCCAGCCGACAGCCGGAAGACGGTGATTCGCGGCAGCTACGGCCTCTTCTACGACATGCTGGCGGTCGCCTTCTTCACCGCGAACACCGGCTTCGCCAACGGCGGGGCGCTCGGCGTCGGCAATAACCCGGGCGGCGAGACGCCGGTGTTTTCGCTCACGCAGCGCAGGCTGACTGTGGCCAACAACGTGCCGATCTTCGGCACGACACCGGTGCCTCCGTACGGAGCGTTTGCCGTCAGCCAGGATCTGAAGTTGCCCTACGTCGTGAACTTCAACGTGAACGTGGAACAGCAGCTCGGCCCCTCCACCATCGCGCAGGTCGGCTACGTCGGCACGAGAGGCCACCGTCTGGCGCTCATGCGCGACATCAACGCGCCGCTGCCGCGCGCCGCCGGGCTGTCGCAGGCGTTGCGCCCCTACGCTTCAATCTACCCGGAGCTGGCGGCCATCAATCAACTGGAGTCGATTGGCCGCTCGGAGTACAACTCGCTGCAAATGTCGCTCATTCAGAACGCCTGGCACGGCCTCTCCGGACGCTGGAACTACACGCTGAGCCACGCGATGGACAACGGCTCCGAAGCGCGGAACACGCTGCCGATGAATTCGCTCGACATCGACGCCGACTGGGGCGATGCCGCGTTCGACATCCGTCACGTCATGACGGCCGGCTTCACGTACAGCTTGCCTGCCTTCGGGACGTCGCGGCTCGGCGACGGCTGGCAGGCCAACGTGATCGCGACGTTCCAGAGCGGGACGCCGTTCAACATCACGACCGGCACCGACAGGAGCGGCACCGGCGCCCGCGCCGATCGTCCGGACCTGGTCGGCGATCCCTACAGCGGCATCGTGCCGTCGACCTCGCCGCTGTCGGTGCGGTATTTCAACCCGGCCGCCTTCGCGGGGCCGGCGGCCGGCACGTTCGGCAACCTCGCACGTAATGCGTTGCATGGCCCCGGGTTCAGGACCGTCGACGTATCGGTGTTCAAGACGACGAAGCTGAGCAAAGGCGTGTCGCTGCAGGTGCGCTGCGAGATCTTCAACGTCTTCAACGCCATCAACTGGGCGAACCCGGGCGCGTCGCTGTCGAGCTCGACGAGCTTCGGACTGCTCACCAACACGCGCAATGCCAACAGCGCGCCGGGCATTGGCGCCGGAGAGCCGCGCAACGTGCAGCTGGCCGCGAAGATTCTCTTCTAGGCGATGACGGCAGTTGGTGAGTTGGTGAATTGGTAAATTGGTGAATTGGTGGTGTCCGGCTTCAGCCGGACCTGTCCACGACGATCAACGCAGAGCTCGCAGAGAAGACGGCAGCCACGGAAACGGGAAGAGGACTCCAAGCAGCCAAGACTGCGGCGTGCGACTGCGGACTGAGCGGCGGAGCAGGACACGATGACCAAACGACGACTTGCCTTGTCCGCGCTCCTGGCGCTCGGTTTCGCTGCGCCGTTGCTGGTCGGCGCGCTACCGCGCGTCTTCGCGCAGCAGAGTCGCGTGGACGCGAGCCTGTATTCCGGCCTGCGCTGGCGGCTGATCGGACCCTTCCGCGGCGGCCGCGTGAACGGGGTCAGCGGCGTTCCGGGTCAGCCCAACACGTTCTACTTCGGCTCGGTCGGCGGCGGCGTCTGGAAGACGACCAACGCGGGCCGGACGTGGCTGCCCATCTTCGACTCGCAGCCGATTGCCTCGATTGGCGCCATCGGCGTCGCGCCGTCGAACCCGAACATCGTCTACGTCGGCACCGGCGAGGCCGACATGCGGTCGCAGATCTCGTACGGCAACGGGATGTACAAGTCCACCGACGCGGGGAAGACGTGGGCCCACATCGGCCTCGACGACACGAGGCAGATCGGCCGCGTGCTGGTCGATCCGCGAAATCCCGACGTCGTGTTCGTGGCGGCGCTCGGCCACGTGTACGGCGCGAACCCCGATCGCGGCGTGTATCGCACGCGCGACGGCGGCGCGACCTGGCAGAAGGTCCTCTTCAAGAGCAACGACGTCGGCGCGATCGATCTCAGCTTCGACCCGACGGACTCTCAGACCATCTACGCCGCGCTCTGGAACACCCGTCGTCCGCCATGGAGCATCTACCCGCCGTCGTACGGGCCGGGCAGCGGGCTCTACAAGTCGACTGACGGCGGGGCGAACTGGCAGCCGCTCACCAGCGGTCTGCCGACCGATGGCGTCGGCCGCATCGGCGTCGCGGTCGCCCCGTCGAACCGCAGCCGCGTGTACGCGATTGTCGACGCGAAAGAGGGCGGCCTCTTCCGGTCGGATGATGCCGGCGCCACGTTCGCGAAAGTGTCTTCCGACGCCCGCATCTGGGGCCGCGGCTGGTACTTCGAGAAGGTCGTCGTCGATCCGAAGAACGCCGACCTGGTCTACGTCTCCAACATTGGCCTGTACCGGTCGCGGGACGGCGGGCGGAACTTCGGCGAACCGTTCAAGGGATCCCCGGGCGGTGACGACTATCACCAGCTCTGGATCTCGTCCGAAGACTCGAACCGCATGGTCCTCGGCAGCGATCAGGGCGCGGTCGTCACCGTGGAGGGGCTGAACGAGCATCCGACGTGGAGCTCGTGGCTCAATCAGCCGACGGCGCAGATCTACCGGATCGCGCCGGACAACGCGTTCCCCTCCTGGGTCACCGGGGCGCAGCAGGACAGCGGCGCCATGCGCGTGCGGACCCGCGGGAAGTTCGCCGGCACCACCATGCGCGACTGGGAGCCGACGTGCGCCGGCGGCGAGGCGGGCTACACCGCGCCCGACCCGCTCAATCCGGACATTCTCTTCGGCGGCACCGTGACGCGCTGCAACGTTCAGACGGGGAAGACGGACAACGTCTCGCCGGAGGTGAACCTGCCCACGCCGGCGCGACACACGTGGACGGTCCCGCTCGTCTTTTCGCCGGCCGATCAGCACGCGCTGTATTTCAGCAATCAGTATCTGTTCAAGACGACCGACGGCGGCGAGCACTGGGCCCGCATCAGCGAAGACATGACCCGGGAGAATCCTGGCGTGCCGTCGAATCTCGACGCGGCCACGGCCGCCGACGCGCCGCAATTCCAGCGGCGCGGCGTCATCTACACGATTGCGCCGTCGGCCGTCCGCGCGCCGCTCATCTGGATTGGCACCGACGACGGCTACATTCACGTCACGCAGGATGACGGGAAGACGTGGACGAACGTGACGCCGCCGGGCGTGACGGCGTGGAGCAAGGTCGTGATGCTCGAGGCGTCGCACTTCGACGCGAACGAAGCGTACGCGGCCATCGACCGTCATCGCCTCGAGGACAACGAGCCGTACATCTATCGCACGAAAGACGGCGGCAGGACGTGGCAGACGATCACGTCGGGTCTGCCGGCCGGCGTCTACCTGCAGACGGTGAAAGAGGATCCGAAGCGCCGGGGGATGCTCGTGGCCGGCACGGAGCTCGGGGTGTTCATCTCGTTCGACGACGGCGACACCTGGCAATCGCTGCAGCTCAACCTGCCGCCGTGCTCGATGCGCGACCTCGCCTTCCACGACAACGACCTCATCGTGGCCACGCACGGACGCAGCGTCTGGGTGCTCGACGACATCAGCGCGCTGCGGCAGATCACGGCGGAGGTCGCGGCCGCCCCGGCGCATCTCTTCAAGCCAGCCGACGCGTTCATTCTGCCGCCGAGCACCGACCACGGCACGCCGACGCAGAAGGACGAGCCGGAGGCGGAAAACCCGCCGAACGGCGCGATCGTCGATTACCACCTGAAGTCCGCGGCGACGGGACCCGTGACGATTGAGATTCTCAACGGCGCGGGTGCGACGGTCCGCCGCTTCTCGAGCAGCGATCCGGTGCCGCCGGTCAACGTCAACACGCTCGCGGTGAACGCGGTGTGGCAGCGGCCGCTCGAGCCGCCGTCCGCGACGGCCGGCCTGCACCGCTTCGTGTGGGATCTGCGCCCCGAGCCGCCGGCGGGCGGCCGCGGCGGTCGTGGCGGTGGTGGAGGGGGAGGACGCGGCGGTCCACCCCCGGTCGCGCCGGGCAGCTACTCGGTGAAGCTCACGGTCAGCGGACAGAGCTACATGCAGCCGCTGACCGTCAAACCCGATCCTCGTCGGTAGTGCAGGCCGGTCGGTAAGCGCTTTAATCAAGGAGAACGCAATGCAGAAGTCGATTCCCGTGGCCTTTGTCGTCTTGATGGCTGCCGCGCTGCCGCCCCTGGCGTGGGGCCAGGCCGCTCAGACGGCGCCCAAGCCGCTCGCGCACGTGTATCCTCGCGGGTCGGCGACCGACGTGAGCAACAGCGACATCGATACCGTGGTGAAGAAGACCGCGAGCCTGCCGACGAGCGATCAGAACATCAAGACGGTGGATATCGGCGGCATGTACCAGCTCGAAATCGGCGTCGTGCATCGCTTGAAGCAACAGCAGGCCGGCGATCAAGTGGGATCGGGCGCACTCGAGCACCTTCAAATCACCGAGATCTATCACGTCATGAGCGGCGGCGGGACATTCGTGACGGGCGGCACGCTCGACAACGCGAGCGAGGTGGCGCCGGACAGCGCGCTCGCCACGACGCTCACCGGCCGGAGCTCGAGGGGACGGCTCCATCCCGGCAGCGGCCAGAGCCGCCGTGTCGGGCCTGGCGACGTCGTGGTTCTGCCGCCGAACACGCCGCACGTCTTCACCCAAGTCGACGATTCGGGGATCGTCTACATGGTCGTCCGAGTCGATCCGCACTACGTGCTGCCGAAGAACTACGTCAACGACGCGATCAAGAAATAGCGGACCCTTGCCGCGTGCTTCAGGCGCGGGCCATCATGCGCGGGCAGTCCGTCGGCTCCCGCGGTGTTGGGCGCTCACTCCAACGTGAATTCCCGATGACGCCCGGGTGCGTATCGGCTGGCCAGTAAACCGGTGGCTTCCTCGACGTTGATGGCCTGCACCAGGACGCCTTCCTTCCCATAGGGTAAGTACGCCTGGCACTGGCCTGACGGGGCGATGAGACTTGTCGCCGATTCTTGGAAGCGCAAAGCATAATTGACGCTGGCAAAGTCGATCGTGTTCTCGATGCTGCGCATCATCATCGCCTTCTCGTAGTAAGGCCCGCTGGCCGCGCCCCACTGCGTCAGACGGACACCTTCTGGACGATGATGCTGCCGTTCTCCGACGTGCTCGAGCGGCTGCCGGTGCCGCGCCATCGCCGACTGCCCGATCGGTGGCTTCGTGGCGCCCACGCCAGTGCATCGGCGAGTCGTTCGCGTGGGTCGTTAGAGCCGTTTTCACGAGCGTGTAGTGTCCGCCTTTAGGCGGACCGCCGCAGGCCGGCTGAAGCCGGCCACTACGTG
>ORJL011070006.1_pt1 | contig 18230 bp, 11 predicted proteins | sample 1779941 | NCBI WGS metagenome assembly ORJL01 (sample SAMEA104232317, study PRJEB22302) | groundwater metagenome | biome: forest; feature: aquifer; material: groundwater | place: USA | collected 2011-08-07 | depth 5.8 m | reverse complement strand
TTGTCCACTCATTCCATCACCGACGGAGGTCTTATGTCCGAGTGTACTGCACTTTCCCAAAATCTTACAAGCCCCTTGGCTTTGCCATGGACGGATTTGAGTCCACTGGCTGCAAAATTGACCAAGAAACTCTGGGTGAGTCCACAAGAATTCTTGACGGTGACCCATGCCGGGGTGATCGCCGAATGGGCGATCCACGCCAGCCAAGTTTGGCAACCCCGTTTGCCTGCTGGCACCCGACGGGGACCCAAACAGGTCTATCGAGATAGCAGTGTCTTGATTCTGGCATTGGTGCACGTGGCTTGGCAGATGACGTATGAAGAAAGCGTGGATTATTTTCGCGCTCATCCGGAGGCCGCCCGCACAGCAGGATTTCCGACGGGGCGGGGGATCAGTATTGGGCAGTATTGGGTGCGGCGGCGAAATTTGGGGAGCATTCCGTTCTGGTTGTTCTTCATTGGAATGGTCGGGCAATTGGTGCGGATGGCGGTGATCACAGGCACGGATGTGATTTTGGATGCAACCACCCAGAAAATCTGGTTTCATGAAGACCGCGAAGCAGGTTGGAGTTTTCCCAAGCCGGGCAAGGGATCGGTCTGGGGTTACAAAGTGCACACCGTCTTGTGTCGTTGGTCGGAATTGCCCGTGATGTTTTTGATCACATCTGCCAATCGGCAAGAACTGTTGTTGGCTATTCCCTTGCTGATGGCAACGGTGCTGTGCTATGGCTTTTCGATCTCGCTGGTGCGGGCGGACGCGGGTTACTTCACCTATCCCATTTTGAACTTTATTCGCGAGGTGTTGAAGGCGGGCTTCGTGATTGATTACAATTTGCGGCGAAAGGGCAAACGGTTTGTGGCGACGCTGTTTTTCCTGTGGCAGTGGCGATTCGCGATGCGTCCGCGAGCGGCGATTGAGCGACACTACGCCTGGGCGAAACGCTACTTCGGGTTGGAAGCGGGGCGTTGGCGCGGTTTGGTCGCTGCCTATCAACACACGGCGTTGGTTTATAGTGTCATGTTGGGTGTCGCGCTTGTTGCTCATCGTTATCAACGTCCAGAACTCATGGGGTCACGTTCATCTGTTTTGGCGTGCAAAACTTTAGCATGAATTACCGAATCCTCTCAAAACTCATACCGCATTAGGTTATTGATGACTCTAATAGGTAATAGCGTTTTTTCGCCAGATTGTAAGGAATCTAGTTTATGTTTCAAAAACCACTGCTTGCTCGTTGTGACAACCGTGGAGTTAAGGCTAAGACCAACCCATTGTCTGGTGAACCTGTCGAATGGTTTGCTCCCCAAGCTTTAAGTAAGCTCGATCTTAGGTCGCTCTCGTTTGATTTTTTTGTCGATTGGGTCAAGTTGGTCATATCCAGTGAAATATGGATTAAACGCATAGTGCTTCCATCACAATCGTGGCCGATCTTAGACGCTGATATTTTGTATAAAGAGTTGGTTAGCTTTGACTCGGCGCAGATGCTAGCTGACCTAAGTCATATTAGTGTCCGATATGGTTTAAAGGCCCGCTTTTATTTGTTCAAGGAATCGACGGATTGGGAAAAGTCGCCCTCTGTCATACTAATGTGTACTCTCGGGGAGTCTGGCAAGATTGAATCTGTTGAAGAAGTTATACTATTGGAATTGAAGCGCAAAATACAATCTTTGTCAGGTGGACCAGTCCAACTTGGTTCTAAAGGGCTCATTTATGGCACTAGCACTTTGGAATGTTATCTCTCTAAAACTGATGCGGCATGGCCTGGTGACGTTGACTTGTTGCTTTATGATGCTGCTCTTAATATCAGAGCCATCATCGAGTTTAAAAAGCACACCTTAACCTCTCCGATAGAAAATCAGCGGATAACAAATTATTATCCGAGACCAGATGGACGGAAATATGATCGCCTCGCATTACTGCGGCAGCGGCTGGGAACAAAAATCCCTATTGTGGTTATTTACTACCCTACGCAGGAAAATTTTCGCATTGTGAAAATCGAGCTAATAACCGGAGTTTCTGGCAAACTCAGCGCTGAGAAAGAAATGGCATATAAACTGCCAAATAAAAATGATAACCTGACCTCTCTAAACTTTATCAAAGCAATACAAGATTTTATTGATACGGCATAGTTTATTAAACTCTACAAATACCTACAACGGATAATCACATGACTCAAAAAAGGCTACACCCCAGATTAGCATATAGTTCGATTCGCAGGGACCAGCTCCGTGCGTTAATACCGGAGGTGTTCTTTGAAAATCAATTGAATTGGGATATTTTACGTGAGGTTCTTGAAGAACCCTTACTAGAAGAAAGTGAGCATTCAGTCGAGCAATTCGGCTTGTCCTGGCCTGGCAAGAAAGAAGCACGTCGGATAGCAGGAAGACCAAGTCAAGGCACCCTTAAACCTGTCGCGAATGAGGGGGTAAATGGTAAAACAACCCGAAATATATTTATTGAAGGGGATAATCTCGAGGTTCTAAAACTTCTCCAAAAAAGTTATTCGGGTCAGGTTAAGTTAATCTATATAGATCCCCCTTACAACACGGGTAACGAATATATTTACAAAGATCGATTTGCAGAGCCACTAAATGCATATTTGAAAATTACCAAACAACTTGATGACGAAAATAATCCACTTACATCTAATCCCAAGGAAAGTGGGCGGTTTCATTCGACATGGCTAAGCATGATGTATTCACGCTTATTACTAGCGCGAGCGCTATTAAAGGATGATGGCATACTTTTCGTGAGCATAGATGACAACGAAGTCCATCATTTGAGAATGATCCTGAATGAAATCTTTGGTGAAGAGAATTTTTTGGCTAATGTGATTTGGCAAAAAAAATACACGAGAAGCAATGATGCGCGCTGGTTTTCTGATAATCATGATCATATATTGGTTTATGCACGCTCGGCCGATTCTTGTGTTTTGAATTTAGAGCCAAGGTCGGAAAACCAGTTGGCAGCGTATTCAAATCCAGATAATCATCCTAAGGGGCCATGGAAAGCAACACCACTGCACGCTAAAAGTGGAAGCGGAGGTGGCTTTAAATATAAATTTAGAAACGGGGTGATATGGGCACCGCCCCCGGGGACTTATCCGCGCTTCTCAGATGAGACTTTTGCCAGAATGGATGCTAATGATGAAATTTGGTTCGGCGCTGATGGCAAAGCAACGCCTGCAAGAAAAAGTTTTCTCGCTGACGTTAAGTCAGGCGTTACTCCAGTGACAATTTGGCTTTATGATGAAGTTGGCCATACACACGAAGCAAACAATGAGCTTAAACAGCTTGGTTTAGTGGGTGTTTTTGACAATCCTAAACCAACCCGATTGATTAAGAAAATATTACAACTAGCCACTTCGTCAACCAACTCTGACTTGGTGCTAGATTTTTTTTCTGGTTCATCTTCCACGGCTCAAGCAGTACTAGAACTAAATCTTGAAGATGGTGGTGATCGCCAATTTATCTTAACGCAAATACCTGAGCCGACTGGTAACAGCGATTACCCGACAATTTCTGAAATTGGCAAAGAACGCATCCGTCGTGTTATCAAGAAACTAAAGACCGGGCAGAACAATAAACCAAAATTAGAAAAACAGAAAGTTGACCTTGGCTTCCGTGTTCTCAAACTCGCCCCTTCCAACTACCGCGCCTGGCAAGACTACGATGGTGAAGATGTCAAGAAGTTGGAAACTTTTTTCGATCTAGCCGCGAGCCCGCTGCTAGATGGCTGGAAGCCCGAAGAGGTCCATACCGAGATCATTTTGCTCGAAGGCTTCCCGCTTGATAGCAACGTGACCGCCCAACCCGAGTTCAACAAAAACGAAGTGCAATTGGTCGAATCGGATACGTGTGCCCATCGGCTCTTCATCTGCTTAGATAAAAAGATCAAGGACGACACTATTAAAAACCTGAAGATGAAGACCGCCGATGTGTTTGTGTGTTTGGATAGCGCCCTGACCGATGAAGACAAAGTGCGCCTGAGCGATACGGGCAACTTAAGGGTGATATGAGCCTCAAACTTCAATTCGACGCCAATCAGGATTTTCAGCTCGACGCTGTGCAGAGCGTGGTCGCTCTGTTTGAGGGGCGTTCGCGCCGTGCCACCGACTTCCAACTCTCCGACGACATCATCCCCAACATCGCGTCCGACGAAGCGTTTAGCGAAGAATGGCTTTTCAAAAATTTATTCAAGGTGCAAGAATGTTATGGCATTGAGCGCGAGACCACAATACGCCAACTCGAAATCGATTCAGGCATGGGCTTAGTAGGTAACGAGACACATCGCTATCCCAGCTTCACTGTAGAGATGGAAACCGGAACGGGCAAAACCTACGTCTATCTGCGCACCATTTACGAACTGCGCCGACGCTACGGCTTTGGCAAATTCGTCATCGTCGTCCCCAGCATCGCCATCTACGAAGGCGTCATTAAAAATTTTGAGATCACCCGTGATCACTTTCGTGCTATCTATGGCAACGAAGTGATCAACCACATCCAATATGACGGTGCGCAGCTCAGCCGCCTGCGCGCCTTTGCCACTTCCACCTTCGCCGAAGTCTTGGTCATCACGCTCGACTCGTTCAACAAAATCAGCAACAACATCTTCAAAGCATCCGAGAAACTGCCGGGCGAACGCTTGCCCTATCAATTCATTCAAGAGACGCGCCCCATCCTCATCTTGGATGAACCGCAAAATATGGGGGGCGATCTCTCCAAACGTGCCCTACGCACCTTGCATCCCCTTTTCGCCCTGCGCTACAGCGCTACCCATGTGGAAACACCTAACAGGGTGTACCGCCTCACTCCCTTCGACGCATACCAGCGCAACCTGGTCAAAAAGATTCAAGTCGCTGGCGTCACACAGCGCGAAGACTTCAACCGTCCTTTCCTTGCATTAGAAGCCATCACCCAAGGCTCAAGTATCACTGCCCGTGTTCGCACTTACATAACTGACGCTGGACGCACCCGCGAATCAGTCGTGACTCTTAAACAGAACGATGAATTACAAACCAAAACCAAACGCGATGAGCATCAAGGCTATCGCGTCACCGAGATTCACGCTGGCGAAAAGTATGTTGAATTTGAAAACGGTATCCGTTTGCGCGAAGACGACTCTGTGGGACCGGGTCGCCCCGAACTCTTTCGCGTTCAAATCGAAGAGACCGTGAAGCGCCACTTTGAGGCACAAGAGAAATTGCGCGAGCAAGGTATCAAAGTCTTGTCTCTCTTCTTCATTGATCGCGTGGCAAACTACATAGATGACGATGGTTTGATCAAGATACTTTTCGATCAAGTCTTCAACAAGCTCAAGAAAGATTATAAAGAGTTTGCCAAGCTCAAACCCGAAGAAGTGCGAAACGCCTACTTCGCCAAGAAGAAAACCAAAGACGGCGAACAAGCTATCGACACCGATAGCGGCAACAGAGAACAGCGCGAAGCTGAGAAAGATGCCTTTGAACTAATCATGCGCGACAAAGAGCGCCTGCTCTCATTCGATGAAAAAGTATGCTTCATCTTCGCGCACTCTGCCCTCAAAGAAGGTTGGGATAACCCTAACGTCTTTCAGGTTTGCACCTTGCATCAATCCATCTCCGAGCGTCGTCGTCGCCAGGAGATCGGGCGCGGTTTGCGCTTATGCGTCAACCAAGATGGCGCGCGCGTCTTCGGTGATGATGTGAATGTGCTGACCGTCGTTGCCAACGAAAGTTACGAAGCCTACGCCGATAACCTACAGAAGGAATATCAAGAAGCAGGTGATGCCGCTCCGCCACGCCCAACTAATGCCACACGCAAGTCAGCGACGCGCAACGATAAAATCTTCAAGTCGTCGCCCGACTTCAAAGCCTTCTGGCAGAAACTTTCTCAACGCACGTCATACCGCCTCAACATTAATACCGAGTCGCTCATCGACCGTTGCGTGGAGCGCCTCAACAACCAAACTTTTCCAGAACCGATCACGGTGGTAGAAAGAGGCATGTTCGTCCAAGCCAAGTACACCTTCAAACTGGAAAAGGCGGACAGCAAAGGGGCGTTCATCAGCATTGATTTCGTCAACACCGATGGCGAGAAGAGTTCTAACTCGCGTTACTTCAAAGAACGCGAGATCATAGGCAAGGTGATGCACGACGAGTATCTCAATCCGTATCAAGTAATGGAGATCAAAGGTAAAGGCGATAACGCACAAGTCATCTTCGGCAATAACGTCACCTTGGATGCGTACACCCCGCACGAGTTCAGTGTTCAAACTGGACCCGCCGTGCGCGAGCGTGCCACCGTCTCGCACGATACGCGCTATCCGGTCTTCAACCTCATTGACCGCGCCGCGCGCGAAACCGATCTCACCCGCCCCACCCTTGTTTCTATTTTCAAGAAGTTAAAACCCGACAAGAAGCAAATGATCTTCCGCAACCCCGAAGGCTTCGCTGGCGTCTTCCTAACTGAAATCAAAAATGCCCTTGCCGATCAAGTGGCAGAGAGTATCATTTTTGATGTGCATAATGAAAAAGGTTTAGAAGTCGAATTGGAAGACCTCTTCCCCAAGACCCGCGCCTTCCCACAAAAAGAATTGATCGACGCCGGCGAACGCGGACTCTACGATCTCGTGCAGATCGACTCCAACGTGGAAGAACAATTCCTAGGTAAAGTGAAACCGGATGAGAATGTGGCGCTCTTCTTCAAATTTCCACCGGCATTCAAGGTTCATCTGCCGCGACTCATCGGCAACTACAACCCCGATTGGGGCATCGTCCGCCGCCGCACCGATGGCAAATACGCCATCTACCTCATCCGCGAAACCAAAGGCGGCGAACTCGACACACTTCGCTTCCCGAACGAAAAACGCAAAGTGCGCTGCGCCCAATCCTACTTCCAAGCCCTCGACATGGACTATCGTCAAATCCATCCGGACTTCCAAGGTTGGTGGATGTTAGAAGAAGAAACAGCGAAGCAAGGGAAATTACGTGGATGATATGTTTCAAAACATCTTACTGGAGTCGGAGCAAAAAGAACTTCTCACCAGATTGGTCGAGATCTCGCGCAAAATGCCTCGCGACCAACGAGCCAAATTTATCGTTGCACAAGGTGCGAATCACCACGTTTTGATTAATCCTGGTCACCCTAGCGACACTCTCAAGATATTTATAGGCGATTTGGAGATTCTCGCTCATGCGGATTTAGTAAATAGTACAACTTTACCCGGACGTGGCTCACCTAATAATGTGTACGTGCTTCCGCTCGGCTATGCTTATTACGAGCATATGAAACGAGAAGCCGGGCAACCACTAGAGCATGTAGAAATCTCGGTAAGAAACTATCTTTCTGTTGAACGGTTCCGTCAAAAGTATCCCGTTGCATATCAAAAGTGGGCTGAAGCAGAAGATATGCTTTGGAGTAGCGACTCCGAACGTCAGTTGACAATGATAGGGCATTTGTGTCGCGAAGCGGTACAGGAATTTGCTACCCACTTGGTCGAGCAATATAAACTTACTGATGTACAAGACAAAACAAAAACCGTAGACCGAATCCGTGCAGTTCTTAATCACTGCAAGGGCAATTTAGGAGACAAAGAGGGGGCATGTCTGGCTGCACTTGTCACTTATTGGAAGACAGTGATTGACTTAATTCAACGCGAAGAGCACGGCGGTCAGAAGGAAGGTTCCCAGTTAGTTTGGGAAGATGGACGCAGGGTAGTTTTTCAAACCGCAGTGGTCATGTTTGAAATTGACTGTAGCATTACCAAATAACAATTGTATGCAAATGATTTTCGTCGTAAGCGACTGTGGTTGACCGTTCGACACGAAATGAAAGGAACCCAAAAGGATTATGGCTACTGAACCCCGCCTTGAACATCAGAATTATAAAATTAAACAACTCGTGGAAGATTATCGAACTGGGCGGATTGTTATTCCAGAGTTCCAGCGAGAATATGTGTGGCGTCGTGGCAAGGCTCCACGCCTGATTGACTCGCTTTATCGTGGTTTTCCCATTTCATCATTCCTTCTCTGGCAAAGCACCGAAGGGACAAGAGCGCGCAGAGTTGATCCGCGACCTCAACGGTCCACACTTATGAACTGGCTGGTTGACGGTCAGCAGAGAATCATTACTCTCTCACGCACGATGAATGGCGACGAGGGCATTGATGTGGTATTTCATCCAGATCGGGATGAGTTCCAACTCGCGAATGCTGCTACCCGTCAAGACCCAAACTGGTTTCGCGTTTCAGATTTGTGGGATGACAACATGTATCGTAAGGTAAGGCACAATCTAGATGGCAGCCAAAATGCGGAAAGGCGGGAGTCCCAGTTTGACACGGTTCGGCGGATTTTGGACTACGAGATACCAGTAGTTCGCATGGTTGATCATAGTTTCAACAATGCCGTAGATGCCTTCACACGGATCAATACTTTGGGAGTTCGACTAAAGGCGGAAGATATAGAGAGTGCCCAAATCGCCGCGCGGCATTCAGGGTTTATAGCAGACGAAGTGGCTCCATTCCTTAAAAGTCTACACCAGCAAGGGTTCCGTAGACTTAATATCATGCACCTGTTCCGCGCCTGTGCGTTCGTGGCTACACCAGATGGTCGGAATCGCACACCTTTACAGGAAATGAAGAGACAGGAAGTGCTTTCGGCATGGAAGACAACAAAGAAATCTACCAAGACTGTTATAGGAATAATCAGGAGCGAACTTGGACTTGTGAACATGGACATCCTGTGGTCTGGGGCTTTGGTTGTTCCTTTGATTGCGATATGTGCAACGATGCCTTTACGTCAGATTGACGCTAAGGAACTTGCCGGATGGCTTTCGCTCGCCGCTCTTTGTCACCGATACAGTGGTTCCAGTGAGACTGCGCTCGACCAAGACCTTCGGGCATGCCGCGATCCAGATCCGGTAGGGTCATTACTAACTAACCTACGGAAAGATTGGTCGCTTATAGCAATGCCTAAGGACTTCTCCGGTGCCCTCGCGGATCGGGGTGGCCTGCTCGCGCTCTATGTAGCCTGTATGAATCGTGGCATTCTCGATTTTTATAAAGGTGGAAAGGTTCTGCTTCAGGATAACGTCGATCGTCACCACATTCTTCCTCGTGCACAGTTTCCGGAAAAAAAGCGCTCTGTAGCTGACAATATCGCGAACATGGCATTTATTACAGGTCCCGCGAACAAATCTATTGGGCAAACCGGACCCGAGGTATACCTGAAAACAACCAAGCTGCGGATTTTAAAAAGCCAATGTATACCGACTGATAGTGCTTTATGGAGAATCGATCGGGCTGAATCGTTCTGGCGGGCTAGACGTGGACTCCTTGCGGATTCGTTCAATGAGTACATTCGCAAATCGCTTCCCCAACGCCATCTTTGACGAATTCGAGCGCTTGAAAGTCAAAGCCGTCGAAAAACAGAGTATAGGCGAAGGGAATACCCGTACCTGACTCCGCTCGTTGACCTTATAACAATGACGCAAATGATCCGCGAATCGAAATTTTGACTTAACACAATGGACAACTCCGAATATTTAAATTAGAGGTTTCCTATGACATTGCTAAACACACTCAAAGAAGATCAAACTAAAAAGGATGCTGCCGTCGCACGCGATATTTTTCTCGCGCTGATTCAAACGGATCAATATGTGGGCGATGTGTATTCTATCGGCTATGAATTTGCCCACGTGCAAATCCACGACTTCTATCGCCGTAAAGTCGGCGGCATCCCCAGCTTATGCTTTCTCATTGCTACGCGCATCCCGCCAACTGCTCTCGAAGTCGATCATCATCGTGAAGATAGTTCGGTTATCTTGTTGCGGGTAATGGACTCTACTCCACTGCCCGGTCATTCCGAAGCCGAGCGAGTGCGTGTCGAAGTGGCACAGAAAGTTTCGGGCGAAACCACAGTGAATTGGGATGAAGCAACCAACATGGACGCCGCCACTCATCAGCTCCTTTCTTTTGCAGGAGCGCAGTGCCGCGTTATCGGCACCTTCTTTGTGGATAACTCTGACCGGCTCAAAAAGTTGGTCTTGCGTTTCGGCAGCGATCTCTCCAACTACTATCCCAATCAAGGACTCAAAGTTTACAAACCCAATCAGGACGCGCTCAAAGAAATCATCAATTACCTTGATGTGGAACGCAGTGATGAAACTCAAAGCGAGGAGCGCGTCAAGATTGGCGAAGTGCGTTACGCTTCAACTAATCGTTCATTTCAAGGGGTATCTAATGTTGAAGTCTTCATCTCGCCTGCAGACCTACTTGGGCAAAAGACCGCTCTCTTTGGCATGACGCGCAGTGGCAAATCCAACAGCACCAAGATCATTTTGCAATCAGTCTTTGGGTTGCGTTTTGCTAAAGATAAACCACATCGCATTGGGCAGATCGTCTTTGATCCCAATGGTGAATATGCTAACGAGAATGAGCAGGATGCCAACAAGCAAAAGAACCCATCCGCCATCAAGAATGTATGGCAGTCTTTTCAGAATGGGAAGAAAGATGATGTGGTGACGTATGGAATTTTGCCTCATCCTTACGACCCAGGACGTCGTTTGATGTTGCTGAATTTCTATGAGACTAAGAATTTGCAAATCGGTAAACAGATAATTGATGCCGCACTTGAAGGTAATGATGCTCAATACTTCCAGAATTTTCGTCAGGTTGTATTTGAACTTCCTGATGATCCAAATGATTGGTCAACAAAAACACGATTCGAGCGCCGCGTTTTGGCATACCGTGCTTTATTAGCAAAAGCAGATTTTCCCGTGTCCGCAAAGATGAAACCTTCTACAAAGGGACTCTTCAACAAAGAGCTGCTAGATGCTTTGCGAAATACTGGGGTTGCCGAATACATTGCTGCTGCAACAACCTTTGCTATTGAACATCCTACTTGGGATCAATTGTCGAATGCGTTTGTAGACTTGAATGCTTTTATTGCCGATGCTGCTTACAATGTTTTTGAAAATTGGTATATGAATCAACGTCAGGGATCTACTGGTGAAAAATGGGCGGATGAAGACTTCAAGAAAATTTTAAAGATGTATGAATATCAAAACGGCTCTAGACAAATGGGGAAAGTGCGATCTCAGCATTCAGAGAGTACGACCACAGATTTTGCTGTCGATATCTATAATGAATTAGTACAAGGCCGACTCGTTATTATCGATCAATCTAGCGGTAGCCCGATCGTAAACCGCTCATCCGCTGAACGCATCATGCGACAAATCTTCCAAGAGAATCAGGCCCGTTTTCGGGAAGGCAAAACCGACATTCCAGAAATCTTGGTTTATGTCGAAGAAGCGCACAACTTGCTCCCGACTGGCTCTGAAACAAATCTCGAAGATATATGGGTCCGTACCGCGAAGGAAGGAGCGAAGTATCACCTCGGCATGGTATACGCTACCCAAGAAGTGAGCAGTATCCAGAAAAATATTCTCAAGAACACTGCCAACTGGTTCATTGGTCACCTCAACAACACCGATGAAACCAAAGAGCTGTGCAAGTATTATGACTTCGCCGATTTTGAGCCTTCGATTCGCCGCGCCCAAGATCGCGGTTTTCTACGCATCAAAACATTGAGCAACTTGTTCGTAGTGCCGGTGCAAGTGCGCAAGTTTGAGGTCTAACCTATGCCCTTCGAAGACGAGTTTGCACACTACAAGCCACTCAAACGCATCGCCGAGAGCGAACAGGTCAAATCTCTCCTCAGTCGTGCCCGCACTCAGATCGACACGTCGAACATCCTTACACTCTCACCCCTCACATCTGATAATCTAAAGCCATCGAACTGGTTACCCGATTTAGTTCTTGCTGTAGACGGCAGCATGGCAGAAGTGCCTGTCAAGAATGGCTATCCATCGGCATCGGTTGGCTATGTAACAGTTGCATCGGTACTACTCGACGTTGCCAAGATGATCCAACTCGACGCCCAACGCCCGGTCGATCCAAAAGAGTTTCGTACTATCGAGAACGCCGAAGCCGTTGATGGCGCTTTACCTGGATGCAACGTCGTCGTTGACAACGAGCGCAACGCCAAAGACTCTTTCCGGCGCGCCCTCTATGAACTCTTTCAAAGCAAGCGCATGGCAGAGACCAGCGAGAACATTCTCGAAACCTATCAGGCATTGCTCAAACACAAACCACCCGACGAGCAAAAATGTCCTTACGAAGAAGATTGCCTCTATCCAGATAAAAGTTTTCAACGCGGCATGGACGAATATACCTGCGGCTGTTCGCATGCCCGATCATTGTTCTCGACCGATTCGCTTCGCATTCATGAGTTTATGAATCCCGAAGGCTCTAATCAATCGATGCTCACTGAAACTATGTCTTCGTTGGAGCGAATTTGGATCATTCACGTCCTGCGTACTTTGGAAAAAGAAAATCTTTTGCCCATTCTCAAACGAATGGCGATTGTACTTGATGGTCCGCTGGCTGTTTTTGGCGCGCCCGCCTGGCTCAGCAACGCCATTCGCACAGAACTGCAACGTCTCAACAAAGCGGCACGAGTGGCGCTAGCTGACGAGACCTTCAATATTCTCTGGATTGGCATCGAAAAGACTGGCAACTTTGTCGATCACTTTCTGCAACTTGATTTAGGACCCAAAGGTGAAGCGAATTACCTGCCGAAACAATCAGTGATGCTGTTGACTGATCCCTACATCAAACAGCGAATCATCTTCTCTAAAAGTCCGGCGCAATATGGGCGCAACACCTATTTCGGGCGCAAAGCATTTTACAAAGCATCGTCGGGTTCGCTAATCGTCTTTCAAACTCCTTTTTTGAATAACAACGATGATGATTTGCAGACAGCCAAACTGGAACAATTTCCACGGTTAATAGATGCGATGAATCTTTTGGATAAACTCGTTTCAGCACGCTACCGCAATTCAGTTACGCCGCTCATTTCAGCGCACGCTGAAGCGGCAATTCCATTTAATTTGGGCAAGAACGTACTAGAGAAACTGGCAAAGCAGTTAATGTCTGAAGCGAAAAAGAAGGTATGAATTACGACAGTGCAACTTTGCGTTGGGCAGGTGTGGGTCCTTACTACGCGATGTTCCCCTTGTCATTCGTGGATCATGTGATCGAAACTTACACTCGCCCAGGACAATATGTATTAGATCCCTTTGCTGGGCGAGCGTCGAGTATTTTTTCGGCTGCCACACTAGAGCGGCATGCAATAGGGATTGAGATCAATCCGGTTGGTTGGATTTACGGCAAGACTAAGCTGTCCGTTGCCACCAAACAAGATGTAGTGAAACGTTTGGGAGAAATCGATGAGATTGGCAAGGATTTGAATCGAGACGCCGGTTGCGATCTACCTGCTTTCTTCCACTATTGTTTTGCTCGAAAGAGTTTGCACTTTTTGTTAGCCGCTCGCAATGACTTGGATTGGCGGCACTCTAAAATCGACCGGACATTGATGGCGCTGATCTTGATCGATCTGCATGGGGGTAAGGAACGTTCATTCTCCAACCAGATGCGGCAAAGCCGCGCTATGCACCCCGATTATTCGATTCGTTGGTGGCGCGCCCACCAATCTAAACCACCCCAAATTGACCCGCTGGAATTTATTAAACGCAAAATTGAATGGCGTTATGCCAAGGGCACGCCTTGCGTGAATGGCGGGGAGATCTATTTGGGCGACAGCAGTCAAGTGCTAAACCGCCTAATCAAAAAATTAAATGCGGGAGAACTTCAGCGATTCGATTTGCTGTTTACGTCGCCTCCCTATATTGGAATCAGTGATTACCATCGTGATCAGTGGCTTCGTTTGTGGATGTTAGGGGGCGAATCCTCTGCAACTCGAGATGCGCATCGCTATCGGCATGATTTTTCGTCAGCAGAAATCTATAAGGAAATGCTCCGCAAAATCTTTACAAAATCCGCAGAACTAATGCGCCCAAGCGGTGTCGTCTATGTGCGTACCGACGCTCGCACAAACACCTTTGAGATCACGCGAGAGATTCTCAAAGAATGTTTCCCTGATTGGCGGATGCGCGTTGCAGAGCAACCCTACAAACGACAAACTCAAACCGCTCTCTATGGAGATAAGTCAAAAAAACCCGGAGAGAAAGATATTGTTCTTTACGGACCGAAGAGATAGCAACATAGGTTAGTCACCCCGCCCTTTGCCTACGACTCTACTCACGCTTACCCTGCGTTTTTTGCGCGAAATAATGACGGTATTTTCTTACCCCGCAAATGGTGCATTGAGTCATCTGTTAGGCATATTCCTTGCTCCAGGCCGAAGTCTTCGGACTTTATTTGCCCATAAGCCACAAAACTATATCAATGTAACGGATAGGATGGTGGGTTTCTTCTGCGAATCTATGCCTTGAGAAACAGCTCGGTTTTACTAAGTTGTTTTAGCTTTCAACTCACGGGTAGCAGACAATACTGTTAGAGATTTCCTACCTCGCGTCATCGCAACATAAAGATTCTTCGCATCAAGATTGTCTGCATCTAATACTATTGCATGATCATACTCCAACCCTTTAATCAAAAGGGTTCGCGAAACAACGCGTGCTTCAGATTTTCTTCCTATTATTCTAGTGCGATAACGAACACGCCAAGCTGTGTCGCGTAAATTTTCTGATCCAGTTAAGTCATAAGCTGCTAGTGTACTTTGCATTTCCCGCCAAAGCTCTCGCCGATAAATTCTAGCACCATCTATTGTAGAGATTTCCTGAAAAGCTTCTCTAACTCGATGTATTTCATTAGATGAAATGATCGCATTTAAGGCGCGGATGGATCTCTGTACATCGCTTTTCTTGTATTTCGTCGGATCGGGAGTCTTAGTCTTTGAAAAGGCATTGTGAACTCGTGCTAAATCAGTGGAAATTTGTGTCATACAAGACTTGGCAAAATCTATCACTGCGATAGCTCTTTCAAATCCGGTAACAGACTGAATTTTTTGGGCGGCAGATAGAAGATCGCCGCAGTCCATTTCTTCCATAGACGAATAAAAGCCCCCCAGTCTACTGGCTATAGCATGACATTGGTTGGCAGTTTTATCTATAGCCACAACTGAAGTTTCGCGGAGGGAACTACAAGCAACGATTTTATTTTGGGGAGTAAGCGGCTTCCAATTAATTATTATAGGAGATGGGAGTGAGATAGGTCGACCTTCCAGAAGCAATCGACGAAAGTCTTTTAGCCATTCTCCAAGTTTTTCATTTTCGCCATTCCATCTCCAAGGAACTACTAGTTCCGGAAGCGATTCGAAATTTGACTTAACATCAATTTCCCAATCAATAAGTGGGTCATCTTTTCGGAAGCCGAAAATACCTTGAAGAGGATCGCCAACCAGGCGGCAAGGCAATATATTGGCCAGCGCCATTATGATCTTATGTTGAGATTGAGTGCAATCTTGATACTCGTCTACATACATCCCTGCATATGAAGATTGGATAACTTTCTTGATATGCGGACTTTGGAGCAAATTAAGTGCTGTGAAGTAAACATTACTCCAAGAAACACCAGTTGGTTTTGTCTCCTCTATTCCAGATAAAGTTGGGTAAGCGGATGCGTATCCCAATGCCCAACCGGCTATAGTATCAATGTGGTAAAACTTTGGAGGGGCGTTAAGTCTCTGTAGCCGTTTTCGTAACGAGTACACTCCGGCATGTGTATGTGTGAGGATCAATTGCCGGCCTGATGAACTTTGTTTTACTGCTTTCGCAATTTCCTCTGTCTTGCCATATCCAGCAGGGGCTATCAAATACACTCTTTTGCCGTTTAAAAGAAGATCGGATATATCATCCACTGCTGTAAATCCACTCTTTAAGCAAAGCGATCTTTTTTGCGGTATCCGAATCTGGTATTGATGGCAAATAACGGAGGACAACCTCCCCTAACATTTCACCATAATCAATTCGTTTGAACCATGATTTCTTCTTTGCTGTATCTCCTATAGCTTGGCGAATTTTCTCTTCAGCGATATTGTTTGCTAGCAAATGCCCTATCTTGCCTTCAAAATATTTATCATCGATACCAAGCATCGATTTCAAGCTATCCAACACGCTTGTAGGTTCTTCCGCTTTAATCTTTAACGCAATCTCAATGAGAGATTGCAAACCATCAACGGGTAAATCTTTACTTAATCGCTGCTCAATAGAACATCCATCTGCCCATTCGATCAGAAAAACTTTGGATTTCAATAAACTTTCCCTTTGCGCTTCAGTTATTGGCTCATCCGAGTCACAAATCAATGCAGTAGCATATCCTAACGTTGATAAATCTACTGCCGCTTTCATAGAGTTAGGTCCACCGCCTTGTGCTGGAAGGGAAGGAACCACGCCCAAAAACGACATCGACTCGTTTTGCTCTTCTTTGGACCATAACTGATCGAGCGCTCTACAGAACCCGTATTCAGTTTTTCCTTCACACACTATAACTTTGCGGCCAAGTAAAGTCTCAGGAGATGATCGAATAGTGTTTTGTAGCACGTCTTCAACCTGTCTAATGCTAGTGACACCATCTTCTGACGATCGCACTACATAAAGTTCATTCGCTTTTAGTTCGACAAGTGCAATTGGGGAATGAGTGGTTAGAAAAATCTGACCTTGAGTTTCTGTGCTCTCGTTGAGAGAGGTTGGGCGCAATTGTCGGACAAGATGACGCAAGCGATGTGGCTCCAAACCCTGCTCGACCTCATCGACTAACATTATTGCCCCATCTCGAATACTGCTTCTTTGAATCCCAAGTGCCAATAGACGTCGGCTGCCTAAACCGAGGGAACGTACGGGAACATTATCATCATAAAGTATTAGAGAGCCCCCGCTCACACTTACAGTTTGAATATCGAGAGCTGGTCGATACTGACCCTTAGGTTTCAGCCCCACACTCTTTGCAGATTCCTGAGCTTTGTTGGCAGCCTCTTGAAGTGAAGGTAGTTTTTCAGAGGTTACACTTTGCCTTGCTTTACGATTAGCCTCAGCCAAAATTCGGGGGACATCACCAAGTTCACCCGTTAGACGAGACAAAGATGAACCGCGACTCCACGAGAACTGACGATCAAAATAAGAACCTAAACGAGCCGCCCCGAGCATCTCGCGATCCTGATAAGAGATATGGCGTACATCAGTTTGCCGTTCTGTAAAAACGCTCCAAATAGGCTCAAGTGAAGATTCAACGGCAAGGCGAATGGATAAGACGCCCTCGTCGCCTTCTTGAGGTTCGTCGTTTATTCCAGTATTTTTATTCCATCCTCTAAGCTGTAACCCAAATTTTTTATCATCCAACAGTTTATTGGGTAGTTGACCGACAGTTACTGTAATTTCAATAGGATCATTAGTAACACCCAAATAAAAATCGGAATCGTTTATAGGAATATCCCACCTTGGAGATAATGCAAAGTCGATTGCATCGAGAATTGTAGTTTTAGTTGAATCGCCAGGACCTATCAAACAAATGACGTCACCGGGTATAGACCAATCCAATTCGCGAATTCCGCGGAATCTTTTAACACTAATATACCGAATTTTCATAAGCAACTCCATTAAAAAAAGAGCCGTCCGCGCAAAACTGCGGACAGCTCGGAGTTAGTATATTGCTACCCCGTCGCCATCGCGTGAGTGCGCTGGCTTTCGAGGATTAGTTTAACATATTTTGCGAGTACTGGTTACAATGCAAATAATTTTTCAGTTGGAGTGCCCATCATTAGGCGCTTGCCATACAGCACCTTACAAAACAAAAAGCATCTACCGTGATGGTAGATGCTCCTTGCACTTGAACATAATAGTATGCCTTCTAAGGCGGCGCCACCGCCCCACCACTAGGTGCGATGCCGCCGCCGATACCACCCTGATCAGCAAAGCGTACTTCGGCCGTGCCTTCGCCTTTCACGCGCAGACCGCGCAACAACGGGAAGAGATCAGACGCATCGGCATCTAAGCTCACGTAGACCGTGCGCGTCGCCTGATCGACTCGAATCGCGGTCACCTGCGGATAGATGCGTTTTGTTTTCAGGTAATCCGAGTTGAAGGCAGCGTACTGTCCGGCGAGCGTATAGGCCGAAGGCAACAACACAATGCGCCGCGAGTTCAGATACTCCACTACGTCAGCTTCTTGCGCGGCGGCAAGTGCCGCGCCGTCAGCCGCTTTATACATCTCTGCCCGCGCATAGAGATACCGCCCGATGCCCACCGACAAGACCATCATCGGCACAAGACAGAACGTGTAGAAGATCGCCCACCAGCCCATGCTGTAAGCCGAGCGCGAGCGGGTCAACATCCGTC
>ORJL011725241.1_pt1 | contig 18234 bp, 15 predicted proteins | sample 1779941 | NCBI WGS metagenome assembly ORJL01 (sample SAMEA104232317, study PRJEB22302) | groundwater metagenome | biome: forest; feature: aquifer; material: groundwater | place: USA | collected 2011-08-07 | depth 5.8 m | reverse complement strand
GCCGGGCTGGGCAGGCTGGCGGGAGCATGCCTCCGGATGAATACCCAATTCCATGCCGCTCCTACGGAGCTTGAACCAAAACGCAGGAGGAATGGCTTCCTATAGACATGGCGCTCCTACCGGAGCTACTCCTTATCCAGCGGCTTGAAGATGTAGCGTTCATCGTGCGGTATCTCGAGTGTCTTGAGAAACGCCAGGTACTCTTGCCGGAAGGTCTTGCGGGCGTGGTGGTTTGCGTGGTCGTGGATGTACTGGATCACCCCGCCCAGTTGGGAGTGCGAGTACGAAAAGAAAACGGAAGAGGGTCGGTCCGACAATCGTTATTAATTGACCTTCGTCCTGGCGGTCTTGAAGCTTATGCTTACGCGTAGCCACCACTGGTCAGGTTGGGTCTCAGCCATCTCCTGGACCCTTTCACCGCCAACGCGTCGGGACGGGGGGAGCACCGCCTCGGAAGCTGCGGAGAATGCGGCCCCATCTGCGTTCCTTGGCACTCTTTGCTGTGAAAACCAGGATGAACCACGGAGGTACAGAGACACAAAGGAAGAGAGGCGAGGAGTTAGGGCGGCTACAGAGATTTGAGGAGGATTTGGCCCATCTCGGCGGGCGAGAGAACGACTGGGTTCGCTTTCATGCTGCTTGCCTGGGCCGCCTTTTCCGCAAGGATTGGAAAGGCGTCCGGCGTGATTCCATACGTGCCCAAGCTGGGGACCGAAAGCGCGTGGCAAAGGTGACGCACCCAGAGGACGCCGTCCTCAGCGCGGGCTCCTGGGTGGCCGGTCAAGATGCCGGCGACCGTGTCGTAGCGGGGTAAGGCGGGGCTGGATGGCATGCGGCTGCGTAGGGCCACCAGGTTCGCGCCCATGACGTGCGGAAGGAGGGCGGCGCACACAGCCCCGTGGGGGGCTGGGAACATGCCGCCGATCGGGGCCGCGAATCCGTGGACCGCCCCCAGACCCGCGTTGGCCAGCGCGAATCCTCCGAACAGACTCGCCACCGCCATATCCTCGCGCGCGGCCATATCCTGGCCGTCCAGCCACGCGCGCTGGAGCGAGCGGGCGACGCGAGACATCCCTTCCATGCAAAGCGCGTCCGTGAGCGGGTTCGCCCGGAGGCACACATAGGGCTCGATCAGTTGGGTTAGGGCGTCCAGGCCTGTTGTTGCGGTGATCTCGCGCGGGAGGCCACGAGTCAACTCGGGATCGACGAGCGCTATTCGGGGGAGCATCAACAGACTGCGCAAACTCGCTTTTACTTGGTGCTCGGGCGATGCGAGGACCGCGTTCCGCGTGACTTCGGTTCCAGTGCCCGCAGTGGTGGGGATGGCAATGCACGGCGCCGCAGTCTTGGTCAGGGGCTTTCCGAGGCCCACCACCTCGAGATAGTCCAGGAGATCGCCTGGGTTTGTGAGCAGGGCGGAGATTGCCTTGGCTCCATCCAGGGCGCTCCCGCCCCCGAAGCCGATCACCAAGTCAGTCTGCCACGCCTTGGCCCTCTCGACCCCATCGCGCACCACGCTCATGGTCGGTTCACCCGGAATGCGGAAGACCTCGCAAGCCACATGAGCCGCTCTCAGGCTGGCCAGGATAGGTTCGACGCGGGCTGTGGAGCGCCCGGTCACTACCAGCGCCTGTTTGCCCCATGCCGTCGCCAGCGTCCCGATCTGCCGCGCCGCGCCCGAGCCGAAAATAATCCGGGCCGGTGTCGCGAACTCAAAGCCACTCAGCATCGGAGGGGAACAGGTTGGTGTATTTCACACTCGAGCGCGGCTCCGCCATCATCATCGCCACGGTGTCGCGCCATTTCTGATAGTGCGCCGTCTCCTTGTGGCGTGCGGGGGCGTCATCGGTTCGGTATATCTCTACCAGCAGGAAGCGTGTCGGGTCATCCATCTGCTGGATCACATCAAACCGCGCGATGCCAGGTTCTTTCACGCTGTCCTGGGCATTCTCGATGGTGGCCTCCGTGAAGGCTTCGACATACTCGTGCTTCACTCGAACACTCACATGAACGATTAGCATGTCCGGGAGTATCGGACGCCGTCCCGTGTCTGGCAAACCGAAACGCGCGCCAAGAGCGGCAAGGGCCCGGTTACGGTCCAGGAGGCTCACGAGTACTCGCGCAGAGGCGCGGAGGTCTGCCACCGGGAGCGCCGGCATCTTGCCGGCGTGTAGGGTGGGTCTTTGTTCACTCGCCGGCAGGATGTCGGCGCTCCCAGTCCGTTGGAAGACGGGCACGTCCTATGGCAAGTTCGTTTGGCCAGGCTTGGCCTCACGTTTTTTCGGCGTGGTTGATGCTCATCATGCCGCCGAGGAGGTTGACGACGCTGACGTTCACGGAAGGCTGCTTTTGCATGAGGGCAGCGACGCCCTGCTGGGCGGGATAGTGGCGCAGGGACTCGAGGATGTAGGAGTAGGCCTCGGCGTTGCCGCACAAGAATCTTCCGTAGGCGGGCACAAGGCATTTGAGGTAGAGCAAGTAGGCGGCGCGCCAGAGGGGGTGCTCGGGTTTGCCGAAGTCGAGCACCAGGATGCGACCGCCGGGTTTGGCCACACGCCACATCTCGTTCAAGCCGGCCTCCACACTCGCCAGGTTGCGCAGGCCGTAGCCGATGGTCACGGCGTCGAAGCAGTTGTCGGGGAAGGGAATGCGGAGGGCATCGGCGCGGAGGAAGGCAACCTTCCCGGGTGCGATGTGGGTCGGGCGTTGGTCCTGCCGGCAGGCTGCGACTGCGAGCATGGGGGCGCTAAAGTCGAGGGCGCAGACGGCGGCGCCCTGCCTCGAGAGGGCGAAGGCGATGTCGCCCGTGCCGCAGCAGAGGTCGAGGGCGCGGCTGCCGGGCTGGACGCATGCGAGAAGGGCCATCCGCCGCTTCCAGAGGCGGTGGAGGCCGAAGCTCTGGAGGTCGTTGATGAGGTCATAGCGCCGGGCGATGGCGCCGAACAGGTCGTTCACCCTGGCGGCACGTTCGCTTCCCGGCTTGTAGAATGGGTTGGCCATGCGGCGCGCCGGATACCGGACGCGGGACCGCTTTTCGCACAAGCGAGGCTGAAAGGCAACAGAGCAACAGAAGGCGGCAGGATTTGGCGATCTGTTTTTGGTTGCCAAGCACCTCGTCTCCCGATAAACACGCACAGAATCAAACAGAAACGATCATAACTCGCACACTGTGGAATCCGCGCGACAACGGCGACTTCAGGAACTGCTGCACGAACACGGCGAGTGCTCGGTTGAAGGGCTGGCCCGGGAATGCGGCGTCAGCCTGATGACCATCCGACGCGACTTGCAGGTTCTGGCCGAGGCCGGACGCGTGGTGCGCTCGCATGGCGGCGCGACCCCCGTAGAACAGGTCCGATTCCAATTCGAGTTTCTCAACCGATCCAGGCTCAACGAGGACGCCAAACGCCAGATCGCCCGTGCCGCGGCGGCGATGGTGCGAGACGGCCAGTCGGTCATGCTCGACTCCGGCACCACGACCCTCGCTATCGCCCTTGAATTGCGCGATCACAAGCGGCTCACGCTCATTACCACATCGCTGGCGATCGCCTCCGCCCTCCAGAACAACGACGGAGTACGGGTGTTGCTGCTGGGAGGATTCGTGCGGCGCGATTCCCCGGATCTGGTGGGGATCGTCACCGAGATGAACCTCGAACACCTCAAGGCGGACTGGGCCTTCATCGGCGCGGATGGCATCGATTTGCAGGGGAACCTCTACAACTCCTCCATCGAGGTGTGCCGGATGCTCACCAAAATGGTGGCCGGCGCCAAGTCGGCGCATATCGTCTCCGACAGCTCCAAAATTGGCCGGACCGCGTTAATGCGCTTTGGCAACATCGCGGCTTGCCAGGGGCTCATTACCGACTCCGGCATTCAACCCGCGCACATCAAGGCCCTTCGGAAGGCGGGGGTGAACGTTGTGATCTGTAACGGATCGGACTGCTCAACGAAAGCGTCGAAAATCCTAACCACCACCAAGCAATGAACCCAACACGAGTCTATACATCATTCGGGCTCCTCCATGGCTGCCGCGCGGCCCTCGCGCTACTCTTCGGCTGCGCAGTCCTGGGCGCCGCCGAGAGCCCCACCTCTGATCCCGGAGCCAGCGCTCTGGCCAGTGAGGTCGCCACCAAGGGCTGGATTCTGTTCTCGGCAAAAACTCCAAAGGGGGATTACGACCTGTTCCTTTCGCGCCCGGATGGCTCCGCCCTGCGCAACCTCACACAGACGCCCGACTCCAACGAGTTCGGAGCCCGCTTCTCTCCCGACGGGAAAAAGATGCTCTATCGCTGTCAGAACAAGGCCACCGCTGACAAGCAGCGCGAGGCCGTCAACCATGATCTCTGGGGCACAACGGGAGCGCCCATCGTCGCCAACGCCGATGGTTCGGACCCTCAACCGCAGGGCGCGGAGGGCGACTGGCCGTGGGCCTCGTGGAGCCCCGACGCGAAGCAAGTCGCCTGCCTTTACCGGCGGGAAGGAAAGATCCGCATCTTCGACTTTGCGACGAAGAAACTCGTCAAGGAGATGCCTCGCCAGGGCATTTTCCAGCAACTGTTCTGGTCTCCCGACGGACTGCGCCTGTGCGGAACGGCAAACATCGACGGCAGGGACTGGAACGTCGTCAGCATCGACCTCGCCAGCGGGAAGTCCACGACGCTCACTCGCGCGCTGAACTGCACACCGGACTGGTTTCAGGGCGACCCCAACCGTGTGATCTACTCCAACCGCACCCCCGGCGTGGGCAGCGAGTACGGCTGGACCATGCTCATGCAGGCGACCGCGGACGGCAAAAGCCGCACGCTCATTTATGGCGAACGCGGACGGCATATCTATTACGGGTGCACATCACCCGACGACAAGTACGCCATCTTCTCCCGCCCCGAGTCCGATGGCGGTACCGATTCGACCATGGCGATCGTCCGGCTGGCGGATTCTCCGATCATCGTCCCGGACGACTACGCCGAGCTGCGGTCCCTCTATCCCAACGCGAAGGGCGGTCCCGTGCTACGCCTTCAACAGGCGGGCTTCGAGCCTCATTGGACCTACTCGGAAATCCCGGCCAAGTAGTCTCCCGACGATCGATTCCGCCACCGCATGAGCACGCAAGCTCCGGAACCGTCCCGCGATCCTGGCCCTCGCCCCCCGGCGGGAAGCGCGTGGGACGAGTCCCCGGAGACGTGCCTGACCAGGTCGTATGTGGGAGGGCCTGGCGCGTTGCGCGCCGTTGCTGTCATCGCCGCTCTGGCCCTCGGGATCTGGGCTCTGGCAAATCGCGTGGAAACCGGCGAAGACGAAATGGTCCGCAAGCTGGGCCGGATCGAGGTCACCGCGCGACTCGTCGAGCGTCCTGACCAGTTCCCGAAGCTGGGCGCCTACCGGTACACGTATGTGGTGAAATACAACGTCTTGAAAGTGCATCGCCAGGATCCGGGGGGGAAATACGCGCTCAAACCCGGCGATGACATTTTCGTGGGCCATTACAAACCCTGGATGCCGCGCTCGGAAATGAAGGACTCGGATTGGGGAGAAGGGCCGCTGGGCGGCAAGCTCGACCAGATCGAGGCGGGCGATGTGCACCGGCTGGCACTGGACTTCGAGTTGCAGGACCTGGCGCCCAGTGGCGCGCTCGATTACTGCTTTCCCCCGGCGACCAACCGGTTCTTCGCAATCTGGACGAATCCGACGACCTACTAGCGCCGCCGCATGGTATTTACCACCCACATCTTCGTCTTCTATTTCCTGCCGCTGTTCCTGCTGGTCTATTTCAACCTGCCTTTCCGATGGCGTAACTCGTGGATCACCCTCGCCAGCTATGTCTTCTATGGCTGGTGGCAGCCGTGGTTCGTCTGCCTGATGGCGTTCACCACCGTCATGGACTTCATGTGGGGCAAGGTCATCACCCGCCCCGGCGCTTCCCTGGCCCGCCAGAAGCTGGCCGTTGCCGCGTGCGTGGTAACCAACTTGAGTTTCCTCGGGTTCTTCAAATACTACATGTTCGCCGCGGAAACGCTCAACCAACTCCTCGCCGCCGTCGGCGACGAACAGTTCCGTGTGTTGCGCGTGGTGCTCCCGATCGGCATCTCCTTCTACACCTTCCACTCGCTCACGTACATCATCGACCTCTATCGCCGGCACGCGACCCCGGCCAAGTCATTTACCGATTTCTCAGCATTTGTGGCGCTGTTCCCGGACCTGGTGGCCGGCCCGATCATCCGCTACAAGACGCTGGCCGCCCAACTGGCCTTCCGCGAGCACACGGTCCAACGCTTCGCTTCAGGCGTGACCCTCTTCATCCTTGGTTTCGCCAAGAAGATCCTGCTGGCAAACCCGTGCGGTCATGTCGCCGATGCGGCGTTCAACGCCGCAAGTCCCCTCCCCCTCGACGCCTGGGTCGGAGTGCTCGCCTACGCCTTCCAGATCTACTTCGACTTCTGCGGCTATTCGGACATGGCGGTGGGACTCGGGCGGATGTTGGGGTTTGAGTTCCTTAAAAACTTCGACGCGCCTTATCTCTCCGAGAGCATCACCGATGTCTGGCGGCGCTGGCATATCTCCCTCTCCAGCGTGCTCCGCGACTATCTCTACTATCCCTTGGGGGGAAATCGCATCGGGCCCGCCCGAACCTACGTCAACCTCACGATCGTCATGCTCCTAGGCGGCCTGTGGCACGGCGCCAAATGGAACTTCGTCGTCTGGGGGGCCTACCATGGGCTCTTTCTGGCCTACGAACGCTGGCGCGGCAAACAAAGCCTCTACAACGCCCTACCCCTCCATGTGCGCATCCTCTTGACCTTCCTGCTCATGCTCTTCTCCTGGGTGTTGTTCCGCGCGGAAGATCTGACCGCCGCCCTGCGCTATTTTGGCGCGATGTTCGGTCTCGCTCCAGTGACCAGCGCCTCGGCTCTGCTGGGAGCCGATCTGTATGCCCCGCTTCATGTCGTGGTGATGGGGCTATGCGCCGCGCTCGTCTTCCAACGCGTGCAGGCTCACGAATGGTCGTTGAACCGTCAGACTTGGACGCGCCTTGCTTTGCTGTTGCCGTTGTTCGGCTTCTCGGTTCTGGTCATGTTCTCGCAGGCGTTCAACCCGTTCCTCTACTTCCAGTTCTGAGCCCAATGTCGAACCCCACCCGTAAAAGCGAGCTTCTCCTGGTCATCGGCTTCCTGGCGGTCATCGCCGCGGTGCCGATCGCTCAGACCTGTATCGAACTCGCTCGCCATCAACGGGTGCAGTTCACCGACGTTTTTCGCTACCGGGCCACGGCCAAGAACCTTCGCCAGTTTGAGCACACTCTGGCAGAGAAATCGTGGTTCCAGCAGACGCTTCGCCCGGAGGTGCAGCGGTTGCTCTTCGCGACCCTGCGCGACACCGGCTCCAAGGGGCTTCTCGGGCGCGATCAATGGCTGTTCTACCGCCCGGACCTCCGCTACCTGGTGGAACCCGACCGCAACGAAGCCGGGATGGGCGATTCGAAATGGGTCCGGTCAGCCGAGAAGAGCACTCACCGCGAGAGCGTCGAGAAGGCCATCGTGCGATTCCGTGACCAACTCAAGGAACGCGGGATCGCCTTGGTGGTGGTCCCCGTTCCTGGCAAACCCAGCGCCTACCCTGATCATCTTACGCGGCGCGAGGTGGGCAGGCAGAGCCAGTTCCGGTCGCCGACGCTGGAACTGCTCGAGGCCCTTAGGCGCCAGGGCGTTCCGAGCGTTGATTTGTTCGACGCCTTCGGCGCGGCGCGGTCCAGTTCTGGCAAGGGAAAGACGAATCCACCTCTTTACCTTGCACGAGACACGCACTGGACGCCCCAGGGCGCGCAACTCGCCGCGCGAACCGTCGCGGCCCGACTGGGTGAACTGAATCTGGCCCCGCCGGCGGACAAGGACTTCCGCGCGCGGCGCGTGACCGTCCGGCGTTGGGGCGATGTGCTCGACATGATGCAGATCCCGGGCTTGCGCGATGTTTTCCCGCCCGAGATCGCCGAATGCGAGCAGGTGCTCGACCCTGTGCTCGGCCCGCTGTTGCCCACCGCATCAGACCGGCCCGGCACCTATCGTTATCCCGGGCAGAAGGCATCGGTGCTTATCCTCGGCGACAGCTTCTGCCGGATCTACCAGTACCCCGAGCCTCAGTCGCTCGGCGAAATGGCGTCTGCAACCGACACCGGGCACAAGGAGGAATCAGGCTCCAAGCGCCTCCTCCCCGGGTCGTCCGGCTTCATCTCTCACCTGGCCCTGGCGCTGAAATCACCCGTTGACGCGATCGTCAGTGACGGCGGCGCGTCCACCGACGTCCGGCGCAGGCTCAGCACCAACCCCGAAATCCTCGAAGGCAAGAAAGTCGTCGTATGGGAGTTCGTCGAGCGCGACATTGCTTTGGGCCGCCAGGGATGGGAGGATGTCCCGCTCCCGACCAAACTGGACTGAGCAACGCCTATGACACATCGCCTCGACTTCATCCTGTTCGCGCTCTACCTGGTGCTCAACATCGCCCTGGGACTTTGGGTGGCGCGGCGCAAGACCGTGGGCACAAGGGATTACTTCCTCGCGGGAGACGGCCTTCCCTGGTACACGATTGGCGGATCGATCGTCGCGGCAAACATCAGCACAGAGCACTTCATCGGGATGATCGGCGTGGCCTATGCGGTGGGGTTTGTCGTAGCGCAGTGGGAGTGGGGCAATTGGTTCACCTTTTCCGCGCTCATTTGGATATTCCTCCCGTATTACATCCGGGGCGGGCTCTACACGATGCCGGAGTTCCTCGAGCGACGCTACAACCCAACCTGCAGGTATCTGTTCGCGGTTTGCTCGCTCGTCCTATGGATTGTCGCCCAGATGGCGGTCGTGATGCTCGCCGGCGGCAAAGCGATGAAAGGGATGTTTGGTTTTGATGAGACGCTCACCATCCTCTGCCTGGCGGTGCTGGCGGGCAGCTACACGATTTACGGCGGGCTGGTCTCGGTCGCGTGGACGGATTTCCTCCAGTTCGTGGTGATGATGCTGGGCGGCCTGGTGGTGACGGTCATTGGTCTGGACAAAGTAGGTGGACTCCACAACCTCATGGCGGTCGCCCCCGAGAAGTTCAAGATCATCTACCCTATCACGGACAAGGAGTATCCCTGGTTCGGCGTCTGGAGTCTGTTCATCTCGATCGGTATTTGGTACAATTGCACTAACCAGTTCATTGTGCAGCGCTGCCTGGGCGCGCGAAGCGAGTGGGACGCCCGAATGGGAGTGGTGTTTGCGGGGTTCATGAAGATTCTGCTGCCTCTGTTGGTGGTGGTCCCCGGCATCATCGCGTTCAAGCTCTACCCGGGCCTGGCGGACAAAGATCAGGCCTTCCCGACCCTGGTGCGGGAGTTGGTGCCGGTGGGCTTGAGCGGCATCGTAATGGCCGGCCTGGCGAGCGGGATGCTGTCCCACATCAGCTCGGTCTTGAACTCCTGCAGCACCGTTTTCACGATGGACCTCTACAAACCATTCCTCGGTCGCGGCAAGACCGATCAGCACATGGTGAGTGTAGGGCGCCTCAGCGCCTTCGTAATCCTGGCCATCGCGACTCTCCTGGCAATCTGGTTCAGCCACCGGCAGCTCGGCGTCTTCGTGCTGATTCAGAATGTCGGCGCCTGGGTGGCGGCGCCCATCGCCGCCGTCTTCTTGTTGGGGGTCCTATGGAAACGCACGACAGCGTGGGCGGCGACGTTCGTCCTTTTGTTCGCTTTTCCCTACACCGCGCTCGTCGAGTATTACCTCTTCAAACACGTGTCGTGGTTGATGCCGTTCGATAACTGGCTGAACCGCACATTCCTCGTTTGGGCGACGTCGATGGTCCTGCTGGTGGTGCTCTCTCTGATCACCCCCGCCCCCGACCCGGAGAAGATCCGGGGCATCATCTGGTCCTGGAAGGTCGCGAAACTGCCCGAGTCCGAACGGGCGCGAAACCGGGGCCTGCGGAACCTCTTTCTCTGGTGGTGCATTTTCATTGGCCTGATGGCCGCCCTGTACGCTTACATGATTTGGTTCCAATTCTGGGGACCTGCAAGCACCGCCGGCTGAAAGCCCATGTCGCGTTGAAACATGAAGACTCGTTTGTCACTCGAAAAACTGCTCGGCCCGCCCGGCCCCGGAATCTCAGCGGCCATGAAGGCGGGCCTGCGTTACCTGGACACGCACGACGCTCCCGCACTGTTGAAGCGCCTCGGCAAGACGGTGGGCGCCGTCCCAACGTTCGAGGCGATCGATAAGTCCGCGCTCCAGGATTCCTACGGCGGAAACCAGACCGGCCCCAGCAACGACCTGCTGGTCGGGCGCGGCCTGTTTTATATCACCGAGCAGCGCAAGTTGTTCCTCGACTGCACTTCGGGCCATTACCAAATGCTCTGGGGCTACAACCATCCCGATCTTTGCGCCGCCATCACCGCCGCAACACAGGCCGGGGTGGTGTGGGACAACCACTCGAACATCCCGCAAGCCCCGCTCAAACGCCTGGCCCACCGGTTGGTCGCCCTCGCTAACGCGCCCGGGGCCAACGATCCGCTCGACACGGTTCTGCTCGGTGTTTGCACAGGGTCGGTGGCCTGCGCCGCCGCGTTGAAGATCCAACTGCGGGTTTTCGAGCGAACCCGTGGCAAATCGACCGTGCCGACCCTCATCGTGCTCGATGGCAACTACCACGGCACGGACATGGTCCCGCAGTCCATGCGCGGGATGTGGCCGGGCCTGCTACGGCAGATCAACGTGGTCACGGTGCAGCCGAACGATTCCGCCGAACTCGAGGCGGCTTTCCGCAAACACGGTCCGCGTGTGGCGGGGCTGTGGGTTGAGACCGTAATGATGAACCGTGAGGCGATTGCCCTGGACCCCGGATATCTCCAGTTCGCACAACGCCTCAGCCGCGAGGTGGGCGCGCTCATGTGTGTGGACGAGATCCAGACGGGGTTCTGGAACCCGGATATCTTCGAGTACCGCGCCCTCGCGCTCGAACCGGATTTGGTTGTCCTGGGCAAAGGCATGACCGCCGGTTTTCACCCCCTCTCCGGCGTCCTGTTCCGTCATCGCCACGACGTCCTCGAGCAATACAATGCCATCAGCACAAACAGCTAGGCCGCCTTGCCGGCCCTCGCGGCACTTGCCTCTCTTGAACTCATCCAGGAACGGGCCGCGCGCATTCGGTCGGTTGGCCTGCGCATTCAGAGCGGGTTGGAGGATCTTGCCCGGGAATTCCCAGACATCATCAAAGCCGCGCACGGGCGGGCTCATCTCGCCGGATTGAAGTTCCGCCGCGTCGGGGACGCCAAGGACTTCCACCGCCGCCTTCTGGAGGAGGGGCTCTGGACGCGTGTCCACGCCTACCACGAAGGTCACAGCACCATCCTCACAAAACTGGGCTTGCTGACCGACGAGGCCGTCGCTGATTTCGTCCTCGGCCGATTCAGGAAGCTGCTGAAGAAAGGCGAACGATGAGCACTTCCATGCGGCCCAAGGTGGGCCTGCTGGCCCTCACGCTGGAACTCTACGAAACGCTCGCGCCGGGGCTGCGCGCCTCGCGCGAAGGCTGGCTGCGCCGGACGGTCATTCCGGCGCTCCAGCCCCACGCCCAAATCCTGTTCGGAGGAGCCCTTTTCCGACGAGAGGACATCGAGGCGGCCACAGCAGGATTTGAGGCCGCAGAGATGGATGCCATCCTGGTGATCCTTCTGACCTACTCGCCAAGCCAACTCGCCTTGCCCGCCCTCCAGCGAACGCGGCTGCCGATCGTGATCTGGAACACCCAGGAACTGGCTTCCATCGACGCGTCTTTCACCGTCGCGGCGATGATCGACAACCATGGCGTGCACGGCACCCAGGATCTGGCGAACGTTCTAACACGCGCCGGCCTCCGATTTCACTGTGTCACCAGCGAGGCCGGTGATCTCCGTGGACTGGAGGAACTGGGCAATTTCTTTGCCGCCGCCGCATCGGTGCGCCGGCTGCGCTCGGCCCGGATCGGGCTCATGGGGTATCCCTTCCCCGGCATGGGCGACTTCGCCGTGGACACGACGCAGCTTGCGGCGACCCTCGGTTGTTCGTGGACCAACCTGACGGTCGAAGACTACGTCAAACGGTGCGCTGTCGCCGACGCGGCCAGCGTCACCCGGCTCGTGGCGGCGTACCGGCACGATTACGATGTGGCTGCCGGTGTATCGGAGCCCGATCTCGACGCCACCGCACGGGCCGAATTGGCGTTGCGTGGCATGGTCAATGACCACCGCCTCGACGCGTTGACGTATCAGTTCATGGCATTCGGCGACGACGAACGCACGTCCACCCTGCCCTTCGTTGCCGCAAGCCGGCTGATGGCGGACGGCATCGGCTTCGGTGGCGAAGGCGATCTCATCGCCGCGGCCGCGACGGCCTTTCTGAACTGGCTGCAACCGCCCGCCAGCTTTTCGGAGATCTTCACCATTGATTTCGCCGGTAACAGCCTGTTTATGAGTCACATGGGGGAGGCCAACGCCGGGATGGCCAGACACGACCGAAAAGTCCCGCTGGTGGCGCGTCCGACGCCCATCACCCGGACCCGCGATCGCCAACTGGCGCTGGTCACCAGCTTCGAACCCGGCCCGGCCACCTTCGCCGCCCTGACCCTTGGGCCGGGCTCGAAATGGCGCTTGATCGCCGCGCCGGTCACGATCGAGGACTTTGGCCCGCTGCCGGGCTTCTGCGTTCCGCATTTCAAACTCCACCCGCAAGGAGACGTGCGCGACTTCTTGACCGCGTACGCCAAAGCGGGCGGACCGCACCACAACGCCGTCTGCTTCGGCGATGCCCGCCAGCGCCTGCGGCTCGGCGCCGGACTCCTCGGCGCGGAATTCATCGAACTCTGACGTATGCTCCTCGGCCTCGACCTGGGTACAACGAACGTGAAGGCGCTCGTAACGGATCGCGCGGGCCGCCCCTTGGCCCGCGGCTCCTCTCCCGTGCGGTTGTTCCACCTTGGCGACGGTGGAGTGGAGCAGGACATCGAGGAGATCGGGCGGGCGGCGATCGCCGCCATCCGACAGGCGGTGCGCATGGTCGATCCGTCCAGGGTGGAGGCAATCGGAGTCTCGAGCCAGGGCGGGGCAATGCAGTTGCTCGATGAGCGAGGCCACCCAGCGGGGCGCGTCATCAGTTGGCTCGACCAGCGCGGAAAGCCCTTCAATGATGCGCTCACCGCCGAACTGGGGCGGGAATGGTTCCTTCGCCGCATCCGCCATGGACATTCCGGTCTGGCCATAGGCCAACTCCTCCGCCTCGCGCATGAACAGCAGCCTGTGCTGGAAGGCGGGTATCGAGTTGGATTCGTTGGCGACGTGGTCGTCTCGCGGCTCTGCGGACGCGCCGCGCAGGATGCGACGTCCTGCGGACTGACCTTGCTCTACAATCCAGAACTCCGGAGTTACGATCCTGATTTGTTGAACCGCCTCAAGGTGAAGCCAAGTCAATTGCCCGATTTGATCTCTCCGCGCCAGATCGCGGGCGGACTTCTGGCAGAGGTCGCCCGAGAGACAGGCCTGCGCGCGGGCATCCCTGTCTCCGCCGCTGTCCACGACCAATACACCTCGGCCCTCGGCACGGGCGCCGTGCGCGCCGGGACGGTGATGGTGGGCACCGGCACAGCCTGGGTGCTGCTGGCCAACAGCGACCGGCTGCCCGCCCCGGTCATCGACGACGCCTTCGTTTGCACTCATGTGGTCGAGGGGCTCTTTGGCCAGATCGTGTCGCTGGTGAATGGCGGCTCGGCGCTCACCTGGGCGCTCGACCTGCTCGGTCTGAATGGAAAAGGCCCGGGCGAGATCGAAGCCTTGCTGGAATCGGCGCCGCCCGGAAGCGAAGGGCTTGGTTTCTGGCCCTTTCTCACGCCCTTCGGCGCCTCCGGTCTTGCGCCGGGCACGAAAGGACGCTTGACGGGCCTTCAACTCGCCCACGGCCCCGCCTGCATCGTGCGGGCGGTAGTCGAGGGATTAGCCTTTGAACTGAACCGGCATATTGGCTTTCTGCGGGACGCGGGTCTGCCGGTGGAACGGCTCGTGGTCGGTGGTGGCGCGGCTGGCAGCCTTGTCACCTTGCAGATCCTTGCGGATGTCACGGGTCTGCCCTTGGCCTGCCCAACCGCGAGCGAGGCGAGCCTGCTCGGCGCGGCCATCGTCGCAAGAGGCCTGCTCGAGCTGGAGTTCTCCCTGGCGGTCCTTGCCAAAGCCATGGCGCCACCGGCCCGCCACGTCGAGCCGGGCCCACATGCCGCGCTTTACCAACAGCTCTGCCAGCGCTACATTCGCGCGTTGCCGCTACAAGCTTAGAAGCGACCATGAGTTCAACCCCACTCCATTTCCTCTGGAACTACACCGATGTGGATCGCGCGTTCTGGGCGGAGCACTTCGAGGACTGGCTCCCGAGCCGGATCATCGACGCGCACACCCACATCGCGGACCCGCGCCACCGGCTCTCACCGATGACCGAGACCATGCGCCGCCAGTACTGGGTCAACGAGGTCTTCGAGCCAATTGATGCCGCAACCGCAGATCATTGCCACCGGACGGTCTTCCCCAGGCGAGACTTCACGTGTGTGGCCTTTGGCGTGCCGGATCTCGATTTCGACATCGATGGCGGCAACCGGTACCTCCAGGACGAGTGCCCCTCGCGCGGCTGGCATAGCCTCGCTGTGGTCCAGCCTCAGTGGACCCAGGACAAGGTGGCGGCCCTGCTTGATGCCCCGGGCGTCATTGGCGTGAAGCCTTACTACGCCCTCATCAGCCTGAACCGCGAGACTCGCGACGCCCATTTGGAGGCGAGTATCTTCGATTTTCTACCGCACCACATCCTGGAGGTGGTCAACGACCGCCATGCCTGGGTAACGCTCCACGTGCCGAAAGCCGACCGCCTCGGCCACCCGGACAATATCCGCGAGGTGCGCGAGATCCGTCGCCGCTATCCGAACATCGCCCTGGTGATCGCCCACCTCGGACGCTGTTATACCGAGCCTCACGCAATGGAAGCCTTGCCGTGCTTCGCAGACGATCCGGGCCTGTTCTTCGACACGTCGGCCGTACTGAATCCGGCCGCTCACCGGATCGCGCTCCAGCACTTCGGACCCCAGCGCGTGCTGTACGGCTCCGATAACCCGATCCTCTACATGCGGGGTCGGCGCCAGTATCGCGACAGGACTTACACCAACCGCACGAGCCACCCGTTTCACTTCAACAAGGACCGCGAAGCGCCAGAGGTAGAGGCCGCCTACACGCTATTCATGTACGAGGACCTGCATGCCATCAAACAGGCCTTCGTACAACTGGGGATCGATGAGCGCCGGCACGTGGAGTCGGTTTTCCACGACAACGCGGCCCGGCTAATTGATGGGATACTCGCCCGGAAAGAGAGTCGTTCGCAAGAGCCAACGCTATGAGAACTGTCCGTTTCGGAATCATTGGTTGCGGCCTCATGGGCCGAGAGTTTGCCAGCGCCTCGGCGAGGTGGTGCCACCTGCTTGACACCGACGCCCGCCCGGAAATCGTTTCAGTCTGCAACCGAAGTCCGACGCCATTCGACTGGTTTCGCCAACACTTTTCCTCTGTCCGACAGTTTACCCAAGACTACCGTGAGGTGCTGGCGAATGCCGGCGTGGACGCGGTCTATGCAGCCGTCCCGCATCACCTTCACAAGGAAGTCTGCTGCGCGGCAATGGAGGCGGGCAAACATCTCATGGCCGAAAAGCCGGTCGGGATCGACCTCGCCGCCAACCATGCGATCATGGCCTGCGCCGCCAGCCATCCAGACGTGTTTTTCAGATGCGCCTCCCAATGGGTGTTCTATCCGTCCGCCCAGCGGATAGGCGATCTCGCCGACCGCGGCGGCTTCGGTCAGATCATTGAGGTCAATGCGGCCTTCCAGCACTCGAGCGACCTCGATCCAAACAAACCGCTCAACTGGAAGCGCATGGTCGAATTCAATGGCGAATACGGTGTCATGGGCGACCTAGGCATGCACATCTGCGCGATGCCGTTCCGTGCCGGGTGGGTGCCGCGCAACGTCCGTGCCATACTCTCGGACATCGTCAAGGAGCGACCCGACGGCAAAGGCGGACGCGCTCCGTGCCGGACCTGGGACAACGCCACCCTCCTCTGCGAAACCAGCGATCCGGCGAGCGGCGAGTTATTCCCAATGACCCTCAAGATGCAGCGAATCGCTCCCGGTCAAAAGAATACCTGGAGCATCGAGATCCTTGGCACGAAAGCTTCGGCCCGCTACTCCACGCGCAACCCGAAGCGCCTTGAACTCCTCGATTATTCCGGCGGCGAGCAGATCTGGGGCCAGGCGGAGACCGGCCACGAAACCGCCTTCAAGACCATCACTGGAGGGATTTTCGAGTTCGGCTTTCCCGACTCGATTCTCCAGATGTGGGCCGCGTTCCTACACGAACTCGCGCACGGCCTCCCGTTGAAGCGCTTCGCCGGCTGCGTCACGCCCCAGGAAGTGTCCCTCAGCCACCGTCTCTTCACCGCCGCCCTAGCGTCTCAGAAAAATAACACGGTAGAAGCTGTTTAGAGGTTGTATCGTTGACTCATGAAACGCCATCCGACAGTCGCCAAGCCCGCCGGACCGGCCACGGGTCTGTTGCAGGACGTGCGGGAGTTGATCCTGACCGCGCGGCAGGGTGTGGCCCGTGGTGTGAACGCGGCGCTGGTGATGCTCCACGAGCGAAACATCAAGTCAAATAGGGCTGGTACTCAGGCACGCACTTCTTCATGAGCAGCTTGATCTGGTTAGGTTCCGCGTGATGAATCTCCGCCTCGAGCTGATCGAGCAACGCTCTCACATCCTCCATCGCCTTGGGCTCAGTCACAAATCGCATGATCTTGGGATGCTTGGTGGGCGTGAGATTCTCCGCCGTGTGGTTGAGCTCCTCGAAGAGCTTCTCACCGGGTCGCAAGCCGGTGAACTCGATCTCGATGTCCTCGTCTGGTTTGAGACCGCTCAGTTCGATCAGTTGCCGGGCCAAATCGATGATCTTCACCGGTTTGCCCATATCGAGCACAAAAATCTCCCCGCCCTCGCCCTGGGCGGCGCTCTGAAGGACCAACCCGACCGCCTCTGGAATGGTCATGAAGTAGCGGGTGACGTCCGGATGGGTCACCTTCACCGGACCGCCGGCCGCAATCTGCCGGTTGAAGATTGGGATCACGCTGCCGGATGATCCGAGAACGTTGCCGAATCGCACCGCCATAAGCTTGGTCCGGCCCGATTGCCCGGCGTGGAACGCCTGCAAAAACACCTCCGCCAGACGCTTGGAGGCGCCCATCACGCTGGTGGGATTGATCGCCTTGTCGGTGGAGATCATGACGAAGCGCTCGACCTTGAACTCGCCGGCCAACTCGGCCAGTTGGGCGGTGGCGAGGGTGTTGTTCTTGATCGCCTCGCTGGGCTGACGCTCCATCATTGGCACATGCTTGTGGGCCGCGGCGTGAAAAATGACCTCCGGCGCAAAGGTCTCGAAGATGTAGCGGATGCGCGGCAAGTCGAGGATGTCGGCGATCAACGGCAGGATGCAGCCTCCATGCCCCAGCTCGATCAGTTCTTGCTCGATGAGGAACATCTGCACCTCGGACTGCTCGACCAGTAACAACCGCATGGGGTTGAACGAGGCGATCTGCCGGCAGAGTTCGCTGCCGATGCTCCCGCCCGCCCCGGTGACCAGGATAATCCGTCCCTCGATCAACCCGCCGATGGCCTCGTGGTCGAGCACGACCGGTTCACGGCGCAGCAGGTCGTTGATCTCGATGGTGCGGATGGGGATGTGATGATCGCCGCTGAGACGGTCCTCCAAAGCGGGGATGATGCTCAGAGTCAAATGGGCGTTTTCGCACGCCTCCATGAGTTCGCGGAGCCGTTTGCCGGGGAGGATTCCGGCAGTGATCAATACGTCCGTGGCCTGGCAGGCGGCGGCAATCTCTCCGACGTTTTCCACGTGACCCAGCACGGGGATTCGACCCATCTGGCGTCTTCCCGCGTTGCCGTTTGTGTCAAGGATGCCTCGAATGCGGTAGGGCAGATCCGGCTGCGACTGAATCTGGTGGGCGAGAACGCCGCTGGCATCGTCGGTCCCCACGAGCAGGGCCCAGCGGCAGTCGTTGGGCTTGACTACCGGCAGCAGGTGCTCGCGGAAGACGCGGAAGCTCGATCGCATCCCCCCCAGGAGCACGACGGTGAAGATGCAATCGAG